>Ga0247828_10000055_pt1 | contig 36935 bp, 52 predicted proteins | sample 12C_Control_Day3_FD_192425 | JGI IMG/M metagenome (GOLD analysis project Ga0247828, IMG submission 192425) | Soil microbial communities from agricultural site in Penn Yan, New York, United States - 12C_Control_Day3 | ecosystem: Environmental > Terrestrial > Soil > Agricultural land | place... | reverse complement strand
CCCCAGCCCTCGGCAACCGCAGCCCCTGCCGCCCCGCCCGGAGATGGCCAGAAGCCCACCAAGGCGTTGGACGCCGCTGTCCGACGCACCGTCGCCCTGAAGGGGAAGGAGGCGGAGTTGGCCAAGCGCGAGGAGGCGCTCAAGCCGATTCTGGAGTTGGAGGCGCTCGCGAAGAGCAACCCAGCCGAGGCATTCAAGCGCCTCACCGGTGAGGGCTTCCTCGAAGCGTACAAGTCGATCACCAACGACGTGGTGGGGTCGCAGGATGAGGCCGCAGCGCTCGCCGCACTCCCCAAGACCGTGCAGGAGAAGCTCGCCAGGTTGGAGGCGCTGGAGAAGCAGGGGCCAGTGGTGGAGGCCCTGGAGAAGCGCCTGGGGGAGATAGAGAAGCGACGTCTGGATGCCGAGACCACCCTCGTGGAGCGCCAGAAGCAGGAGGTGGCCACCCGCGTCTACTCGGCGGGCTTCGAGGCGGTGAAGGCCGTCGCGGCGGAACTCCCGCTCCTGCTCGCCCACCCCGAGAAAGACGCCCGTCTCCAAGCCCGATGGGTGGGGAAGATGAAGGGCGTCTCGGCGGAACTCGCCAGCATGAAGCCTGAGCAGAGGCAGCAAAAGGGGGCGGAACTCGTCCTGGAAGCAGCTCGCGAAGAGCAAGCGGCGTTGGAGGCGGAGATGGGGTGGGTCTTGCAAACCCCATGGGCCCGAGGGAAGATGGCTGGAGTCAAGGGGGGCGCAAAGCCCACCTCATCCGCACCTGCTGTGTCGGCCAGCACCCAGGCCACACCGAAACCGCCGCGTACTGGTACCCCAGGAAGCCTGGGGGAGCCGAGCGCGCCGGACCTGCGGAAGATGACCCACACGGAGCGCATCCGGCACCTCAGTGCCCTGGAGCGCGCCGGAACTCTCTTCAAGAAGCCGTAACCCGCCGGGCAAAGCGTCCGGCATGGAGACCCCATGGCGGATACCTTTGCCTACCTGCTGAACCAGATGTTCCCTGACGGGCTCGCGGACGCCACGTACCGCGACCCGAAGAACACCTTCCTCGCGCTGATGAAGAAGGACACGAAGGCGAATGGCTCCCTCTTCGAGGTGGCCATCCAGACGACGGCGGGCGGTGGGCGCTCGGCCGACTTCGCCGTGGGCAAGGCCAACAACAACGGAGGCACTGGCAAGCGCTTCGCCTTCGACTACAAGAACGACTACTCCTGGGCCCGCATCGACGCCAAGGACATGGCCGCGGCCCGGGCAGGCGGAGGCGTCGTCCCGGCGCTCGAGCACGCCATGAAGAACACGATGCGCAACATCAAGCGCTCCCTGGCGTCGGCGGTGGCCGGGGACGGCTCCGGGCGCATCGGGAAGATCTCCGCCATCCCTCCCACCACCACGGCTGGCACCTTCCGGCTGAACGACTGGCGGGACTTGGTGCACTTCCAGGTGGGCATGTACCTGGAGACCAACCCCACCCGCACCGGAAGCGCTGGCACCATCCGCGCCGGCCGGGCCCTCGTGACGGGCGTCAGCGACTCGCGCACCGATCCGCGCATCGCCTTCACCGCAGAGGGCGGCTGGGCGCCCGTGGTGGATGACTTCGTGTACGCCGAGGGCGACTACGACGCGAAGATCCAGGGCATTCAGGCGTGGATTCCCGTCGTGGCCCCCACGGTGGGTGACGCCCCCTTCGGCGGCGTGGATCGCAGCACGAACCCCCGCCAGCTTGCCGGCATCCGCGTGGACGTCTCCGGCGAGGCGACGCACACCGAGGCGCTCCTGTCCTCTGGCGAGGAGTTCCAAGTGTACACGGCCGAGACGACGCACGTCATCCTCTCACCCGCGGACTGGATCCAGCTGGAGCGCGAGCAGGAGGATAAGAAGCGCCTCGTGAACGTGGAGAACGAGTACAAGATCGGCATCGTCGGCCTCCAGTTGGAGGACGGCTCCATTGCTGTGTGCGACCCGTACTTCCCGAAGGGCTTCGCCTACCGGGTGAACATCGACACGTGGACGCTCATGTCTATGGGCGATGCGCCGCACCTGGCGAACGAGGACGGCCTCAAGATGCTGCGCGTGTCGGACGCGGACGCCTTCGAGGCGATGATGCGCTACTGGGCCAACCTGAAGTGCGATGCGCCGGATGAGAACGGCGTGGTGACGCTGCCCGCCATCTAGTCCGCCTCACCGAGAGAGTTGCGTTGTGAACGAAACGCCTCTTCCCTCCAGGCGATGAGCCGGGTACAGGGGAGGGGCTTTCTTCTTGGAGACGAGCATGAAGAAGGACGGCAAGAAGGACCTCGACATCGGCGCCCTCCTGATTGGGATGGATGAACCTGGCGGGGAGGGGGAGGATGGCGAGGCGGAGGAGTCGGACGCCAGCCACCGGGAGATCGCGCGGGACGCCATGGGGGCCTTCCGCGAGTCGCTCAAGGGTGATGACGTGGATGCGCAGGTGAGCGCCTTCCGGACGCTCATGGACGCGTGCCGGATGTACGAGGAGGAGTAGCACATGGGAGTGGTGACGCTGGCGGAGTTGAGAACCCGGGTGCGAGTGTTGGCGGACCTCGAGGATGACTCGGAGTTCGTAGATGACCTTGAGCTCAAGGGCCACATCAACCGCTCGCTCTGGGCGCTGGATGACCTCCTCCACAAGACGTGGGCGGACTACTTCGTGGTGGAGTTCCCCACCGCGTTCAGTGGCACCTCGTACCCACTCCCCGAGGACTTCTACAAACTCGTCGCGGTGGATGTCCGGCGCACGGACAGCACCTGGACGGACCTGAAGCCGTACATGCTCGCGGAGCGAAACACCCTCCGCAACCTCACCACTCCGGTGACGGTGGACGCGGTGAAGTACAGAATCCTCGGCGCCGAGCTGAAATTCCTCCCAGCGATGCCCGCGAACACCCAGGCGATCCTCACTTACTACCCGCAAATGGGTGAACTCGTGAATGATGCCGACACCCGCAACTACCCCAACGGTTGGGAACAGTGGGCCTGCCTCCAGGCAGCCGTCATCCTCCTGACGAAGGAGGAGCGGGATACGTCGGCGCTGGAGATGTTGCTGGCGCGGGAGACGGCGCGCATCGAGGCGAGCGCCCCCATCCGGGACGAGGCCCCTGTCGCCTTCGTGGAGTCCAATGACGTGGGCGGGGTGGCACTCAACGCGGACGGGATTTCTCGGTGGAGACGGTGAGGATGGCGCCCCCCATCTTCCAGCGGGCTCGTCCCTCGACGAACACCGCCGAGATGCTCCGCCGGGTGGAGGACAACGTGGCCTCCTACGCCTCAGCCCTCACCGGCGAGCGGGGCCTGTTGCGCAGCAACCTCCCATACCGCGACAGCGTGCGCGGGCGACACCTCATCCTGCCGGAGGTGGAGGCCCCCGACGACTGGGTGGATGGGACGCTCGGCGCCGGTTGGGCCAACCTCGGCGGAGCGACGGACCCGCCGACGGCCTACCGCAAGACGCACGACGGCGGGAGGATTGAGGTGCGTGGCCGGGCCACGTACTCAGCGGGCGTGCCGGTGACTCAGGCTCCCATTGTGGCTGTACCCACTGGGCTGGAGCCTCTCGACCGCGAGGTGTTCGACTGCTACGCCACGGTCGGCGCCACCTACACCCCTGCCGTCCTCACCTGCCACACGGGAGCACTCCGGTGGATTACGGGCGGCTACAACAACCTCTCCTTCTCGGCGGATGTCTTCTGGACCCCGGCCAACCGCTCGCCCCCCGAGTGGCCGCTCGCCTCGCAAGTGGTGCTGCGCCTCGGGCCGGACTACCCCGGCGAGCCTGGGCTCGTGCGTGTGGACGATGCAGTCACCACCTCCGGACTGCACCTCGGCGGCTTCTCCGCCCTCTGGAGCGCTGTGAAGGACGGGCGCCAGTGGGTGCTCACCATCCGCAACGTTCTCGGCCTGCCCCCTGGCGGCCCCTACACTCTCAACGTGGCCGTCATCTCGGCCTAGGACTCACGCAACATGGCCCTCGTGCCGCAGACGGTGGAAGTGCCCTTTGAGGGCGGCGTAGACACGAAGACGGACCGCAAGAAGGTGATTCCCGGGAAGTTGCTGAACCTGGAGAATGCCATCTTCGACGGACAGGAGATTCGCTCCCGAGCGGGCTCCGAGTACCTCGCGGACGGGAAGGTGGGCGGCGGCTCCCTCACCTCGGCAAACGCTCTCTCCGTCTTGGGTGGTGAGCTCCTCCGGTGGGATGACACGGGCGTCTACGGCCGGGCCAGCACCACCGCAGCGCCGTGGGTGCAGCGCGCGGACGCGGTGGACGCCAATCCCCTAGAGTACGAGGTTGAGCAGGTGGCCCAGCGGGCGCGCTCGTGCGAGGTGTTCGACAGCGCATCGCGGTTCGGGCTGACCGTATTCCTCTGGTCTGAGGTGAACGATACCGCGCGCTCCCTTCGCGTCACGGTCGTGGATGACGTCACGGGCGTACGACACCAGGACGCCGTGGAAGTCGTGGCGGACATGGCGGGTGCGGACTCGTGGCGCATCCAGGCGCGTGTGGTCGCGTGCGGAGGGTGTCTGCTGATCTTCTACGGCATCAGCGTGGGCATCGCGGCAAACCTGTGGGTCCGCAAGATCATCCCGAGTTCCCCGGGCGTGCTCCAGACGGCGCAAGTAGTTGGGACCATGGTGGTAGATGGCGCGCGAGCGTTCCCGTACGAGTTCGACGTCCAGGACGTCACGGTTGGCGTGGTGACGCCGAGTACGACTGGGACGTTCCTACTTGCGTACGGACAGGCCGCGGGTGTCCGTCTCGTCTGGTGGACGGTGAACCCGTCCGTGGCGACGGGATACGCTGTCGACGGGATTGACCAGACACAGCCCCCGACGACAGGCGGCGCCACGTCCGACTACTACACCCTGACGCTCAAGGTGTCTGCGGCCCTGGATCGCGCCTATCTGCTCTTCACGAACCGCTCGTCATTGCGGCTGGAGTTGCACACCTACAACGCGACGACTCACGCACTCGTGGCACACACGAACGTCGGGGCGAGCGTGGCTGGCGGGCTGAAACTAGCCACCGTCGAGCGTGCGGCCGGCGTGATGACTGCGTACGTCGAGCAAATCGGCACGACGTCTCCAATCGGCTTCGTCCAGTGGAACGCTGCCGGAACGGTGACCATTGCCCTCGACATGCTCTGGCTTCGCGCTCTCCGGCTGGCTGGGCAGGTGCTCGTGCTCGATGGCCGGTACTACCTGCCCACATTCCATGTGCAGCGGGGGACGACGGACGCCGCTGGCATCCAGCCGACGGTGTTCCTGGTGGATCTTCCCATCGACAACAACTCCCCCGGCCGGATGGCCCTGCGCGCGCTCGGCGGTGACGCTGGCGGCCCGTTCGCGGGCACGTGGTTGCTACCACACAGCCCGACCTACGCAGAGGGCGTGCCTGTGCTGCTGCCTCGCCGAACCCGAATCGAGTTCGATGCGAACTCTGGGACGGTGGTGGACGTGTCGGCCGTTGGGCTCGTCTGCCTGACGCTCTCGCAGGTCGCGCCCCATGTCCTCACGCGCCTGGAGGAGACATCAACACTTCACGTGGGCGGCGCGCTCCCTGCGCTCTTCGACGTCGGGACGTGGGCGGAAGACGGGTTCCGAGTCCAGCCAGAGGATGTATCCGGAACGATGGGCGGGGGCGGGGCATTGTCTGCGGGTACGTACTCGTGGGTGGTCTGCTACGAGTGGATGGACGGGAGGGGTCGCATCCACCGGTCGGCACCGAGCGTCCCTGTCACGCTGACGGCCACGGCCGGCCAGAGGGTGACCCTGGTAGTCCCCTACCTGCACCACACCCGCAAGAGCAACGTCCGCCTCGCCCTATACCGGACCCTCGCTGACGGCATCGTCTTCTATCGCGCCACGTCCTCTCGCGACGCCTTCGTGCAGCCCCCCACCATCATCGCGGACAGCGCATCGCTCTTTGACGGCGTGGCCGACTCCACGATCGAGGACAACGAGATCCTGCCATACGGCGGGGCGCAGGGCGGGAGCGTCGGCGGGGAACTCTGGCACCGGCCTCCCCCGGCGTACCGCTTCGCCCACAAGCATCAAGCCCACCTCTTCGTCATCCCCATGGATGATCCCTTCTCCGTCCGGTACACGCTGCCGCTGACGGAGGGTGAGGGGCCGGCGTGGGCGGATGAACTAGAAATCCAGGTCCCCAGCGCGCATGGCAAGGCGGTGGCGCTCGCGACGGTGGATGACAAGTTGCTCATCCTCTGCGAGCGAGGCGCCTACGCCGTCTACGGCAACGGCCCCCTGCGCAACGGTCTGGACAACTCGTACACGGACCCGATGTACGTGACCGGCTCGGTCGGGTGTAGCGCGCCGGGGAGCGTCGTCGAGACGCCGGACGGCATCATGTACGCGGCGGCATCGGGCATCCACCTCCTGACGCGCGGGCTGGAGACGGTGAAGTTGGGCGCCCCGGTGGATCTGTACGCCTCTGGCTTCTCCCCGCCGGACTTCACCCGAGCCATCCAACTCCCTCACACGAAGGAGCTCCGCTGGTACACCGCAGGAGGCCGGACGCTCGTCTACTCCTCGGAGTGGGCCCAGTGGGGCACGTGGACGCTCCAGCCCACCCTGGATGCCGTCATTTTCGAGGACGTCGTGCACTACGCGGACGGGACTGGCGTCCGGAAGGACAACCTCTTCCTCGACACGGAGGTGGGCACCCCCATCCCCATCGTGGCCGAGACGGCGTGGCTGAAGTGGGCGGGCATGCAGGGCCTCCAGCGCGTCTGGAAGGCGTACCTCCTGGGTACTACTGAGGTGTCCGCCCGCGTGCGCTCGGACGTCTACTACGACTACGACGACACGGCACCGGGACAGACGTTGGAGGAAGTCTTCCCAGGCAGCACCGAGGGTGGCCCCCCGACGTTCCGCATCCGCCAGACGATGGCGAAGCAGCTCTGCACCGCCCTGCGCTTCAAGTGGACCATCACCCGGGAGTCGGCTGTAGCCCAGCCGGGTGGGCTTGTGGGGCTGTCTTCGCTTACACTGGAGTTTGGAGCCCAGCGCGGTCCCAGCAAGCGCAAGGTGCTCAAGTACCAGGGGACGTGACCTATGGCGCAAGACCAGGATCTCGGAGACGTCGTTGGAGTCGGCCAGTATGAGGTGGGGGACGTCACGTACCGTGGCGTGGAGGAGCGCGAGGCCGAACGTAGGCGTCGACAGGCGGAGGCGGATGCCCGGACGGCGGCCACCATGGACACCTCCCGGGCGGACCAGTTCCGCAACCAGCAGATGGCCCTAGCCGGAGACCTTCTCGCGCAGTCTCGGGGCGAGGGACCCAGCGTCGCACAGGAGCAGTTGCGCCGGGGCACCCAAGCAAACCTCGCGGCCACCGTCGCAGCGGGGAACTCTGTCCGAGGCCCTGGGGCCGCCGCTGGCGCAGGGCAACTACTGGCCGCGCGTGCCAACGCCGGGCAGCAGATGGCTGGAGATGCCGCCCTCCTCCGAGCCGAAGAAGTGACCCAGGCTCGCGGCCAACTCGGGCAGGTGCTCGGGCAGGCCCGGGGCATGGACCTGGACACCGCCGGGGCCAATCTCCAGTCGCAACAGGAGACGCAGCGGCAGAAGGACAACCTCACGCTTGAGTACATGCGGATGGGCATGGATGAGGCGTCTGCCCAGCTTCAGGCCGAGATGAAGATGGAGGAGATGCGCATGTACGCGTACTACCAGACACAGGCACTCCGCCAGGGACTCACCATCGGTGCCATCAACGCGGCAGGCCAGGTGGCGGCGGTGGCTGCTGGCGGTGGTGGAGGGGGCGCGGCCGGGGCTGGCGGCGCCCGTGCCCCCGGCGGCACAGTCGGCGGTGGCGGAACCATCCCGAGGAACTGACCCATGGCAGACAAATACCTCCGCTACATCCCTGGTACCGACGAGTTCGAAACGCTCGACGTCTCCGACACCGGCACGGTTCGTGGGAGGGTCAAAACCGACACCGCCGACAAGATGCGGAAGTCCGGGGGCTACCAACTCGTCGGCGATGAGAAGTGGGCCACCGTCGCCGGGCCGACCGCCGCAGAGCGCCAGCGTGCGCAGGTGGTTGAGCGCAGCGGCACGGGCGCCTCTGGCATGGTGTACGCCGAGCAGGGCGGTGGGCCTGTGCTTCTTCCCCTTCAGAGCGCAGAACGGCAGCGCCTGCGCATCATCACGGCGGATGAGGCTCGCCGACTGGGCGAGGGGGTGGAAGCGCGCGAGCAGGTGGTGGCCAGGAGTGGGACGGGGGCACCTGGGATGGTCTACGTGGAGCGCAACGGCGAGCCCATCCTCACGCGCCTGGAGGAGGCCGAGCGGCAGGGCCTCCGCGTCATCACCGCCGACGAAGCACGGGCGTTGGGCACCGCTCTGGAGGAGCGCGAGAACGCTGCGCAGCGTCCCGCGAACTCCGGCCCCGGCATCTGGGGGCAGATTGCCCAGTCCGTCCTGGGGGCCACGCCGCCCACCGCGCGGACGCCGGAGCAGGTGGCCCAGGGGGTGCTCGCCACCCGGCCAGCGCCTGTGCAGGGCAACCCCGCTCAAGACCTGGTGCAGTCCACAGGCGTCGGCTTCGCCCCGGCAGCGGTTACCACGCGTGGGAGGGAGTTCTCCGGCTTCCGAGGAGATCCGGCTGTGGTGGTGCGCCAACCAGACGGGACCAGCACTCCGGGCGGGGCGCACACGACGTCATTCACCGCGAGCCCGGCCCGTGGTGGGAATGTGCCTCCGCTGGAGCAACCCGCGCGCTCCCTGACCGCGGCTGACGCTGCCATTCCCACTCCTGCGGCAGGCGGTGTCCAGGCGGCGAGCGCTGCCGTGCGCTTCGCTCCGGCCGGAGCCTCGCAGGGCCAGAGGGAGCTCGCCGACGCCTTCGCCTTGCAGCGTCAGGCCGTCGCTGAGCGCGCGGCCCTGGAGGAGCAGAAGGCGGCGGCGGAGGTGGCCCGCCAGGACGTGGAGTTCCAGGCCCTGCGCCAGCGCCAGCAGCAGGAGGAAGAGCGCGCCGCGCTGCGGCAGAAAGCCACGCTCGACGCCGAGGGCCGGTTGGCGGACGCTGTCAAGGCGCTCTCGGAGCCGTCCGGCGAGATCGACCCAAGCCGCTGGTGGAACAGTCGCAGCACCGGCCAGAAGATTGCCGCCTTCGCATCCGCCTTCATGACGGGGTTTGCCGGGCGCCCCAGTGCCATCCAGCAGTTCATTGACCAGGACATTGCCGCCCAGCGCTTCAATCTGGAGCGCACCGACAAGAAGAGGGGGCAGGCGGTGGAGGGGCAAAAGCTCCTCCTGGGCACCATGCGCGAGCGCTTCCAGGACGAGGTCTTAGCGGAGGCGGCAGCCCGTCAGGCCGCGCTGGAGCAGGCGCGGAAGACGGCCGAGCGCGAGACGGCATCCTTCAAGGGGCAGGACGCCCAGGTCCGGAAGCAGGAACTGCTTGGGGCCTTGGCTCAAGCAGAGGTGGAGGCGAAGCAGGCGTTTCAGATGCGCGCCGGGCAGTTGGCGCTCCAGCAGGCACAGTTCGAGTTGGAAGCCCAGCGCTTCAATCAGGCGCAGCAGCAGACCCAACGCGGCGCGGTGGCCGAGTCCGGGCAGGCGGTGGATTTCTCCACCCTCACCCCCGAGCAGAAGAAGAGGGCGGTGGTGCTGCCCGGTTCGCAGGGCCGCGCGGTGCTGGCGCTCAATGAGGATTCCGCCAAGAAGGCGCAAGAGGCCGTTCTCACCGGGGGCAAGATTCTGGGGTTGCTCGATCAGGCAATTGCCATGCGTCGAGAGTACGGGAGCGAGACGTTCCCCTCGGACTCGAAGGAGACGATGACGACGCTCGGGAAGCAAATCCTCATCGCCATCAATAAGGCGGAGGGTCTCGGCTCTGCGGACGCAGACACCACCGCCATCCTAAATGAGATGATTGGTGGGGACCTCACGGCCTACCGGCGGCTGCTGCCGAAGTTGGAGCAGTTGCGCAACACCTACCAGCGCAATCTTGGGGAGGCCTTCACGGCATACACGGGCCAGCCATGGGGCGGGGTCGCGTCCCTCCAAACGAGATCCGCGACTCGATGACGGTCCGATGCATGGGGTCATGGTAGACTCAGGCCATGGCTCAGGTTTTCGACCCCAGTAGCGGGCAGTGGATTGAGGTGCCGGACGAGCAGGTGACAGCGCTCGTAGGCTCCGGCAAGGCGTACCTGCCCAAGGGCCGAGTCCCCGTGGTGGACTCCCGGGGTGTGGTGGGCGAGGTGCCCGCCGAGGACGCCCCCCAGGCATTCGCCAACGGCTTTCGGTACCGCTCCGCCACCGAGATTCAGAAGGAGCAGGAGCGCGAGGAGTTCGAAGACAGGCCCATCGCGGCGGGTGTGGCTGGTGCGGCCCGCGGAGCCACCCTCGGGCTGTCCGATGCCTTCCTTACGGAGATTGGTGCCACTCGCCCAGAGACGCTCCGGGGGCTGGAGGACTACAACCCCGAGGCTAGCATTGGCGGCGAGGTGCTCGGTGTCGGCGCGACGGTACTCGCCTCGGGCGGCAGCGCTGCGCCGGCCGCCGTAGTGGAACGAGTGGGCACCCGGATTGGTGTCGCCGCAGCAGAACGGCTTGGCGGCGGAGCCATCACCCGCGGCGCGGCCAAGGGCGCCTTCGAGGGTGGCTTGGCTGGACTCGGCCGGGCCGTCACCGATGCCGCCCAGGAGCGGGATCCACTCACCGCTGAGAAAGCCCTGGCGTCTACGGCGACGGGGGCCCTCTTCGGACTGGGGGCGGGAGCGATCTTCGGTGCGGCTGAGCAGCGGCTGGCGGGACGGCCGGTTCCAGCCGCTGCCAGTGCGGTGCCCGACGAGCATTCAGCCGCCGCCCCCCCGACAACGACGCCCGAGCCACCAGCGTCCACCACAGCGGGTGGAGCTGCTCCTCCACTCGAGCCGCCACAGCCCCCCGCGGGTGCCGCAAGCACCCCGCCCCCACCTCCCGCTGGCCCATTCTCGGCGGAAGGACTAGCGGACAGCGCCCTCGGACTCGCGAAGCCCGTCAAGGAGGCCATCGAGAAGAATCCCGGGGTGTTCCGGCGGGTGTTTGGCGCCTTGGACATCACCCTTCCGGACGCCGACGAATTCGTCCTCCGCGGCATCGACGTGAAGAAGAAGGGGATGAACCTTCTCCGCGAGAAGGGGCTGGAGAAGTCCGCTCCGGCCGCCCTTCGCGCCGACCCCCGCTTCGCCGCGGTGAAGAACCAGGAAGACGCCGCTCGCCTCATTGCCACAAAGGCCGAGGAGTCCGGCGCACAGGTTCGTGACGCGGCGGCGAAACTCGATGCGCTGGTGACCCCGGACGAGCAGATGGACGTGGCTGCCTTCGTCGCAAAGGCCGAGCAGGAACTCATCGCCCCATTGGTGCGTGGGACGGTCGACGAGCAGCGCGCTGGCGCCAGATTGCGCAGGGAACTCCGAGCCCTCCAGCAGGGCCTCACGCCGGAGGCGCCACCCGTCACGCCGCGCAAGGCCGGTGTCTATGAGGTCCCGATCGAAGAGCTCGACGACGTCCCCTCCATCGGGTGGGAGAAGGGACGACTTGCGAGCGTCAACCGGGGACTGGACGAGGGCAAGACGCTACCTGCCATTCAGATTGGCCAGGGAGACGACGGTCTCCGCGAACTCGGAGACGGCAACCACCGCCTGACGGCCGCCCGGGCGCGGGGCCAGAAGACGATCCGCGTCGAGTTCGACAGCGATGAGGCAGCCGCCATCAACCCAGGCCGCCCCCGCGGCTCGCACATCAACCCTAAGGCCATCGCGCCCATGGACAGCCGACCCCAGGCAGCACAGGGTCGCGCCACGTTCGCCTCGGTCGAAGAGTGGAAGCGCCGCCTGGACAAGTCTCTACGGTGGGACTCCACCACACCGAACGAGGTGCGAGACCAACTCCGCCAGTTGCGCGGCCTGCTCAACCGCACGCAAGAGGAGACTGCAGAGAGGGTGTCCAAGAAGGTCGGGGCCTCGGCGTTCCAGGAATGGAAGAAGGCGAAGACGCTCTACGGGCAGATGGCGGAGCTCGACAACATCGCCACGGAGCGGCTCGCGGACGCCAAGCCCTCCAACCGCCTGTTCTCCCTCACCGACAACCTGGCGGGCGTGGCCGGGGCGGTGGCGGGCGGAGGACTCAACCCGGTGGGTCTCGCTACGGCACTGGGGGCCGCCCTCCTCAACAAATGGGGCCGCGAGAATCTCCCCTTCGTCATGGCTCGGGCCATGGCCGACTACGACAACAACCCCGGCGCTCGCCAGGCTGCACAGGCGCTCGTCAACCGGCTGCGCCGCGGCCCGGACGCTGGTGCGGCACCGGTCGGCTCTCCTCCGCCCATCCCTCCCTCGGGGCCGGGGGGCGCCGCTATTCAAGGCGCGCTGCTGGGGATGGTGCAACGGGCTGCCCAGCAGGGCCCCCGGGAAGCCTGGGTTGCCCACAACATCCTCTCTGGGTCCGAAGAGTATCGGGCCACGGCGGAGCGGGAGGGGCTGGCGCAGTACACGCCCGATGCGGACGCCGAGGGGCAGCGACGGGCGGGGGCCGTCTCCCGCGTGGAGCAGGCGGCAGCAGACTTCGACAGGAGGGCCGACGCAGCCACGAAGGGTATCCTCTCTGGCCGGCGGAAGGCCGTCCGCTCCACGGCGACGCCGGACGCGCTCGCGAAGGCTGAGGAGATCCAGAAGGCCGCAGCGGACCCCGAGGGCGCTGTTGAGCGCGTGGCAGAGCGCGTAGCGGACCTGGGTGTCGATGCCCCCGGCCTCGCCTCCGAGATGCAGAGCGTGGCCCAAAGGGGGCTCACCTTCCTGGCCAGCAAGACACCTGCACGGCCGGCATCCCCGCTGGGAGACATCGCTGCGCTCCGCACGCCATGGACTCCGGCCGAGGCGGAGGTCTCGCGGTGGACGGCCTATCTCCGCGCCGTCGAGGATCCCGCGAGCGTGCTCGAGGATGCAGCCAGCGGACGTCTCACGCCCGAGGCCGTCGAGGCTCTTGGTGCCGTCTACCCCGCCCTGCTGGCGGACCTCCGGGGACGTGTGGTCGAGCAGATCGCCGCCCATCCTCGCCGCCTGGACTACCAGCAGCGTCTGTCCCTGGGCCTACTGCTCGGGATGGAACTCGACGCATCGATGGCCCCCCAGGCGGTGGCCTCCATCCAGATGATGCTCCAGCAGCAGCCGGAGCGTCCCCAGGCGCGTCCGTCTACAACCGCCACGTCGACCCAGAAGCGGATAGAGTCCGAGTTCTCGCCGTCCGATGGCCTCACCGAAAGGACCGTCTAATGCGTCGTGTCGTCGTGCTTCTCTGCCTCCTCCCGTGGCTGGCCCACGCGGAGAACATCACCAGCGCCACCTGTACGCCAGCGGTGACGACTGGCTGCTTCACGCGAAACACTGTGGGGTTCTCCTCGGTGTTCGTTGACGTGTCCGGGACGTGGACGGGCAGCCTCGTGTTCGAGGTGGCTGGGAATGCTGCTGGTCCATGGCACTCCAGCCGCGCCTACACGCCGGACGGGAATGGGGCCTATGCTGTGGCGGTCACAGTAAATGGCTCGTGGTCCGTCCCTACCTTCGGGGCTCCTCTGTTCCGCGTTCGGGCGGCCACCCTGTCATCCGGCAGCGCGACGGTGACAGCCCAGGCAAGTCCGTTCCAGATTCCTACGGACATCGTTCGCGCCGTGGGGGCAACGAACGGCCCTGTCGATGTGGCCGGCATCGTCGACCTCTCCAGCGCCACGCTCGCTAGCATGGGCAACTACATCTGTGCCGCCGCCGAATCGCATCGGCTCAACCTCACCACCACGCCCACCATCATCCCCTCTGGAGGGCCCATCGCAGGACGCACGTCATGGACGCTCGTCAACGTGGACAGCGTGAAGAAGGTGTCATGCCGTGTGGATCCCGGAGATGGAGGGGTGCCCGACTGCAACACCCCGGGCTTTGGACTCACCGTACAGCCCAATGGAGGGACCCTCACCTTCCCTGTCCGCGAGTCGGACACGGTTCGCTGCGTGGCCTGCACTAACGGCGCGACGGTGGAGCACACGGAGGAAGCATGCGTAGCGCCATGAACTTCGCTTTGGCGGCGGCACTAGGAGGCACTCTGGTTTCCACTCCGGGCAGGACGCCGCAGCAATACTCCTACGTCGGACAGAAGTGCATGACGAAGGGGAGTGGGCAGCTTCTGGCCCTGGGCGGCGCCTCCCTCGGCTCGGTCGCCGACGCTGAGTTCGTGGATGGTAGCGCCTGCACCGTCATTCCCCCGGCGGGGACACCAGCTGGTATCAGCCTCCGGTGCGTCTCAGGCGGCGGCGCGGCGGAGATCCTCGCCTCTGTTCCGGTGGCGGCCACGGCTCCAGCCGGCCAGTGGTGCGTCGAAGTCCGGACCGTGGGCCCGGCGTTCGTGGAGTAGCCTGCTCCCATGCCCATCAAGCGCCCCATCCGCCGAAGAAGGAGGCCAGCCACTCGTCGTTGGTGGGCGGGGCGCCGTCTTACGGCCTACGGCAAGCAGGCCATCTCGGTGCTGGTGCTCGCGGGGACGCTCTTCCTACGGGAGGAGCAGCAACCCACAGTCCCGGTGGCGAAGCGCGAGGAGGACGCCCCGCCCCCGCTGGTATGGACAGTCGACACAAACGCGGGAGGCCCCGCCATATCGGGGGGCCGAAGCTACCCCATGCCGCCGCAGCCGCGGCCCGAGCAGAAGCGACCGCCATGCATCCCGCGAACGGAACGCGAGGTAAACGGCGGCTGCTGGACGCCACACGCGGAGAAGCCACCCTGCCCGTATGGCACTGTCGAGCACGGCGGGTCGTGCTACCAGCCAGTCGCCGCGGCCAATCGCCCGCCCACGAGCATCGAGCCGTAGAGTCAGTGCATGAACGGCCTGAGCCTCTTCGGCTCCGTCCTCTTTCCGAACGGGCGCATGAACGAGGAGCGAGAGCCCTTGGGACGTCCCTTGGGCTTCGGGTTCTTCGCCCGCTCCTCGCGCAAGAGTCGGTTGCGGTGGTCGGCGTAGTGCCGATCGTCCAGGTACTTCCGCTGAAGGCAGTCCTGCTGGAAATCATCACCACATCCGCAGGCGCAGAGGACTCGCTTCAGTGGACGATCAGCGCGGGCCGCCTCGCACCTCGCCGCTCGATAGGCCCGCTGATAGGCGCGGGTGCATTCTGGGTCGCCACAGTTCGTCTTCCGCCCCTCCGGCAGCGGCTCGTCACACCAGGGGCAGAGGCCGGGCGCGGTGTCCTTGACGGCCTCGTAGATGTATTTCGCCAGTGGGTGGCGCGCCTCCTTCCCTTTTGCTCGCTCGGCCCGAAGCTTCGCGTGGTGGACGGCGTTGCGGCACCTCTCCGAGCACCACTTCCTGCCGAGCGGCTTCTTGGGCAGCAGCCCTCCGCACCCGCCGGAGCAGTACGTGTCTGGGCGCTTGGCGTATGCCTTCGCTCGACTCTCCCGGTACCAGGCGGCCCTGTCGAAACTCATGGCTCGTCCTTCCGGTTTATACTGCGCTCGCTGCTGAATCCATCTGGGTAGCGGGCGCGGAGTTTCTCGATATTGGACGCGGCCACCTCCTCCAACGTTGACCCAACGCGGTGGGTGAGCACGGCGAGATACCAAAGCACGTCGCCCAGCTCCGCGTGAACCTTGCCGGTGTCCAACGCATGCCCATGGCCAATGTGTTTCTTGATGAGGTCGGCGACCTCACCCGACTCTCCTGCGAGCCCGAGCGCATCGCGAGCGAGCCCTAGCGACTCCAGCGGAGTGCTCTCGTCAACAGTGGCGGTTCGCAAGGCCAACCTCTGGTACTCATTCAGCGTCTTCACCTTCTCATGTTCGCTCATGGCTTCTCCTTCAGGGCGTCGACAGCGCTGAACGCATCGTTGACGCGGACCACATGCGGTCACTCGCATGTATCGTCCTCGGGACAGCCGGTGTCGTGGTTCGCAGCCGCGTGCACGAAATAGGCGGCGCATGCGTCGTAGAGGCTCTCCATCGCCCGCATCCGCCCCAGCATCGCGGCGCCGGGGTGATTGACCGAGAGCATGCCCGCCGAGCGCGTGCTGACGCCTGGGCTGTCTGGCGTACTCCACTGGTGATGGAGTTGTTCAGCCAGCGCCGCGTTGTCCGCCTCCGCGCGCTCGGCACGCTGGCGCTCGGCCGCGAGCATGCCAAGCAACGCGGATACGTCGTCCATATCCGGGTGACTCTCGGCGTTCACAGCCTCTGCGACCCTCTTCTCCAGCGGCGTCGGCTCGCTCATTTCTTCCCCTTTTCTTCGTGCATGGCGCACGTCGTCAGTCCCGGCAGGCGTGAGCGGGGGCAGCAGTCCGTCGCGCACAAATCCACCACCCTCTCGGCCCTGCTGTGCCCCGGCCGATGCTCGCGCTTCTTCCGCCCGCCCGCCGCGCTCCACACCTTCTCCACGCGCTCGGGTGCCCACGGGCGAAGCGTTCCGGCCGTCAGCGCGTCCACGTGCCCCACGCTCTCCAGCACGTAAATGGGCACTCCCTTAGCGACGATGCGCGGAAACTCCTCCATCTGCGCCTTCGTGTACGGCTCGCCCGGCACCTTCACCTCGCACCAATACGTCTGCCCGTTGCGCAGGAGGCACGCGTCCGGCCGCCCCTTGGTGCTGGCGTTGTTCTCCAGCCAGAGGAAGCCGAGCGCCTCGGCGCGGGCGCGGATGGGCCCCTCGTTGCGGTCCCTTCGCTGGGCTTTCACGTGTCTCTCCAGATGCGGCCTGTGGCGATGCGGTTGATGTTGGACTGCGTCACGCCGTATCGAACCGCCACCGCCGATTGTGACGCACCGCCAGCGAGGGCGGCGCGAATCTCCGCAACCTGCGCAGCCGTGAGTTTCGCCCATCTGGCGCGTTCGCCGCGCTGATAGGCCGAGAGCATCTCCCCGCGCGCCGTGCGGCCCTTCTGGTCCCGGTCGGCCACGTTGTCCGCTTGCGTGCCCAGAAACAGGTGCGCCGGGTTCACGCACGGCGGGTTGTCGCAGCGGTGCAGGATGTTGAGCCACTCGAAGAACGGGCCATGGACGAGCGCATACGAGACGCGATGCGCGAGCCGCTTTCGTCCCTCTATGTGCAGGATGCCGTATCCTTGGGCCTGCTCCGGACCCAGCCACAGCCAACACCCGGTGTTGGGCTCTGGGGTGCTGGCGTTTTCGATGTCCTCGGCCGTCCATGGGGCAATCCTCGTCGTGGCCCTCATGCCGTCACCTTCTTTCGTGCCGCGCACCACGCGCGGAACTTGCGCACCACCAACGCCTTGTTGCGCCACCACACCGAGCACCACGCATAGGCCACCCACGCCCCAAAACAAGGCGGGCACAACCCCTCATGCACCTCGGACGTCAGCGACACCTTGCACCCATCCTCTTTCGCGGAGCATGCGGCGCAACTCACGGCAACTCCCCGCCCAAGTCGCCGCACGTCCCCGGATGCCCCTTGTCCTGCATGCAGAGCGGGTGGCGGTTGCACAGCGCCGTCACGGGACGCCCCTCCACCGCGCCGTCGAGGTCCACGCCGAGGATGCGCGCCAGGGCCGTTGCCTGTGCAGGCCTGAGCCAGTTGTACTCCAGGGCCTCTCTAAACATCTCCCGCACCCTCTCCACGGGGATGGAGACGGGGGCGGGCGTGGTGATGAGGGCGCGAACCTCGCAGGCTGCGAACTCGGGCCAGATTGGCTCCGAGTCTTCGGCCCTCATCCTGTCGAAAATCCGCGCCGCCTCCTCCAGCGCCTCCGCCCGGGCGGAGGACAGCGCGGCGTCGAGCAACTTACCTGCCTCGCTGGCTTGCCAGTCCGTAGGAACGACTGCGGATACCCACCGCCTCAGCCGTTCAAGTTCGTCACTCATGATCTCCCCCTCAGTGCCTCAGCCACCACCTCCAGCGGGAGGTGCTCTCGCACCAGGGGCATCATGTCCGCGAGCGCCTTGGCGCGAGCGGACCGCCGGGCGTCGGCGGCGGCGTAGGCGGCGGCGGCGGCGGCGTCGGCGTCGGCGTCGGCGTGGGCGGCGGCGTCGGCGTAGGCGTAGGCGGCGGCGTAGGCGGCGTAGGCGGCAGCCTGTCGCACCTGCTCCAGGGTGACCCCAGGCTCGCCGCGCCCCCACCGTTCAGTCAATTCGATGGCGTGGAGAGGGCGCTTCTCGCCCTCGGGAGCGTATTTCAAAGCTGTCCGCGCGCATGCGCAAGCCGCGAGCGCCACCCGACGCCTGTCCACGCCAGCGCGAGTGGCCAGCCACAACCACCAGTCAGCTCTATGCAATTGCTTGTATACATCGGAAAGCGTCTTTCCATCCGCCCAGTCGCGAGCCTTGCTACATGCTTCAAGTCGGCACAACGTCTTCGAAAGAGTCACGGCATCCATGCGGTTCCTCCGGGTAAACTTCCTGCATTAATTATCGGCGATGGCGCGCGGGAGTTGCGTCACTCCTGCGATTCATCGTCCGTCCACTGGCTGAACGCGGCGGAGACGCTGGTGAGGTCCCGGAGGCTGCGAGGGCCAGCGTCAAGGGGCTCGCGCTCCGGCTCTGGCTCCGGTCCCCAGATGGCCCGGGCCGCGGTGGTTGCCCGCTCCTCACGACCGCGATCGACCTCCGCCTGGGCCTTCGCTGCTGCCAGTTCGGCCCGGGTCTCGATCGCGCGCCATTGGGCTAGGCAGACGGCGAGGTGTAGCACGCATAAAGCCTGCGCCCTGGTGAGATCGCCTGCGTCCTCCCAGATGGTGCACTTCTCAGCCACCACGCGAGTCATGGAGAGCCACAGGCGGAGGTCCATTCCGCAGGGGGCAAGGTCCTGTGTGAGGGGCGGCATCTGGTCGGGCGTGGAGCCCCAGAGCAAGCGGGCCTCAGTCACAAGAGCCATGGCGTCGGCGAGCAGCCGGACCCACGGCTCGGAGTCCGGACCAGCGCCCTTTGCAGCCGCGAGGCGCAGCGTCGCTGTCGAGACGGGATTCCCCGCCAGGGCCAGCTCCACGGATGGGACGCCGCTCGCCACTCGCTGCCGCGCCTGTTGGAGACGCTCGACGACCTGCGGAAGGAGCAGGGCTGGCGGGGTCATGTCGGAGCCTCCACGTTTTGCCACCAACTGGAATCGCACAGAGGAAGGCACACGGGCTTGAGTACGATGACCCCCTCCTCAACGAATGGGCCGCCAGCAGAATGGCTGTCACAGAGGGCTCGGTGGCACCACTGACAGAAGACAGTGCGGCCCTTGCCGCATGGACATAGGCGACCCGTGAGGACGCCGCTCCGGCTCGGAGGCATCATGCCGCCCTCCCTGCGCGCCGGTTGCGCGCCCACTGCCCGACATCGGCTGGCGGCGTGGCCAAACGGAAGAGAGCCGCTCCGCACCCGCAGTACAGGCCCACCCACGTCTGACCGTGCTGCTGCCCCTCGCCGGTCTCTTCTCCGCATCCAGCGCACTCGCGAGCCGGGCCCTCTGCTCCCCGGCCGACAGCGTTGGGGCGGCCTGCTGGCGCCACCGCGGCCTTCGCCTGCCGCACCCACGTCTCCCACTGGTTGGCGAAGAAGCCCACGGAGTAGCCCTTGGACTCCGCTACGGCCCAGCCCATGAAGAGCCGGAAGGCCGCCTTGACGGACTCCAAGCCGTGGTCCTTCACCGCCTCGCCCAGCCGCACTCGCTCGTGCGGCTTCATGCCTGCGGCGGGGTCGAGCGCGTCCGGGGGGAGTCGTGGCTTCACTTCCGCCCGGGCCCAGTCGATGAATTCTCCCATGGCCGTCGTGCTGGGCGCCCGCTTCGGCTTCTCGGGCGCGGCCTCCTGAACCACGAGAACCGGCGGCGGCGCGGCAGCGCTCGCCTGCGAAGCAGAAGCTTCTTCCTTCTGCGTCTGCGTCTGCGTCTGCGTCTGACCATCGAACTTCGCTGAACGTTCGCCCGACTCTATGCCGTTGTTCGCGTCCATTACCGGCTTGTTCGACGAACGTTCGCGGGCGTTACGCATGCGTTCCTTGGACTTTCTATTTTGTTCCCACGCCTTGGCATATGGCTCCAGGCGGAGCACCCGGTGCCCGCCCTCCTCAACGCGCACGTGCCCGGCATCAATGAGGGCCTGGAGAAGGGCCCCGTTCTCGCCCTGCCAGTGGGCAGCAGCTTCGATTCGGCGGCCGGAGGCGTCTCCCGGAACCCACCCATCCGGCGGGGCCTCGTCCGTGGCGTGCGACACCGCCCAGGCACGGACCATGGCGATGTGACCGAGGGCCTGGGGAATGGAGCAGCGCGCGAGGTGGGAGACCTCGGCAGCGCCGTGGGAGATGATGTCGGACTCCAACTGAAGGAAGGGTAGGCGCATTAGGGCACCCGGGCCTTTGCCTTGACGTAGTCCATCAGCGGGGCAATCGGCGTGAACCACTCGCCCTTGATTCGGGCCCGGCCAAATTGCCGGTGTAGTTCCTCCTCCATCGGCTTCCCCCCGGGAATGACGCCCAGCAGAGTCAGCGGCTCGGGGAACCCGACCTGCAATGAAGACAGGCGGCCCTTGGGGTTCTTGCTGTAGCCGATTTTGACCGGACCATCCGCACCACGCTGGATGAAGTAGACAAACACCTCCGCCCCCTTCGTTCTGTCGTGGAGGGGGAGCATGTCTGCGGAAAGTGGGTCCTGCCGGATGATGTCTCGCCGCCGCTCCACCTCCTCGTCACGCCGTGCGCGGCGTTCGTGGCTGTCAAAGAGGTAGGACTTGCCATCCGGGCTCCTGTCCACCTTGTTCCAGCACAAGTGCGAACAGGCATGGGGCCCCGTGGCGCGCATCTCGGAGCCCCAGAACCACACCCATCCCAACGGCGGGTCAGGGTGAAGGTAATCGCCGGGGACTCCTTGTCCGGTCGCGCCGCAGGCATCGCAGATGAAAGTGACTGTGCAGGCCATAGAAACACCACGGCCCCACCCTGCCGCGACGCAAGGTGAGGCCATGGGACTCCCTTGTGGGAAGTCAGAAGAGTCTAACGCCAGCGGTCGCGGTCGCCAGCGGTGAACACAGGCAAGGTACATCACGCCCGTCAGCAGGGCAAGCAGATGGCGCCGGACGCCGATGAAGTCCGCATCCACCTGTAGCCAAGGGAAGCGCACTAGAGACCCTCCGCGAAGAGGAGGTGTTGCGACGCCTCAGACTGCCACCGCTCCACTGCCAACTGGGCGTAGTCGGGGTTGAGTTCCACGCCCACGTACCGCCGCCCGCGCTGCATGGCGACCATGCCCGTGGTACCAGCGCCGTTGAAGGGGTCCAGCACTACATCACCGGGTCGGCTGCCCGATACGATGCAGCGGCGCGCGAGCTCCGGTGCCATGACGGCGAAGTGCTCGATGCCGCTCGGTTGTGTGTTGATGCTCCACACGGTACGCGGCGTCCTGGTGGCGCTGCCCACGAATATGGAGCCATCAGAATGCTTCACGCCTTCGACGTACTTGTTGCCGCCGAAGCGGTCTGCTCTCTTGCGGTTCGGCTGGGCAGCGGGCTCCTTCGAGGCCTCGAAGTCGTAGAAGTACCCCTCTGATTTGGCGAGGAGGAAGACGTACTCATGCGCGGTGGTTGGCCTGTCTTTCTGGCTGTTCGGCATGGCGTTGGGTTTGTGCCAGATGATGTCGGAGCGGAGCCACCAGCCATCCGCTTGAAGCGCGAGCGCCACGCGCCACGGAATGCCAATCAAGTCCTTCGGTTTGAGTCCCGGTACTGCGCGCTTCTGTCTACCCAAGCTTGCGACGGTGGCAGCCGCGGCTGCTCGGCTATCCAGTGTAGAACCCACCCCTCCCTGCTGGTTGCTGGGGCTGCTGTTGTAGGTGTCCCCGAGATTCAGCCAAAGCACCCCGTCATCCCGGAGTACGCGCCGCACCTCGCGGAACACCTCGACGAGGTTTGCAACGTACTCCTCGGGCGTGGGCTCCATGCCGAGCTGGCCGTCAGCGCCGTAGTCGCGCAGCCCCCAGTACGGCGGGGACGTGACGCAGCATTGCGCGGACTCGTCGGACATCGCGACAAGCACCGCACGTGCATCTCCCAAGTACAGGGTAGCGCGCGGATCTTCGTAGAACGTGGTCCCCATCTCAGCCCTCCTTCAGCCGCGCCGCAGCGAGCACGTTGATGGCGGCGTGCAGGTCCCGCGTGACGCGCCGCGCGTCGTCCTCACTCATAGCGATTTCGAGCGTCATCTCGGAGGTGTCAGAGACGAAAATCACCGTTCCGTCTTCCACGTCCGCGCGCACGGTCAGTTCGGTGACGCCATCCTCAAGCCAGCCTTCGGTGGCAGACTGGCGCCGCTTGCGCTCGGCACGGAGGTTGATGACGTTCCCCATCTCAGCCCTCCCCGGAGCGGCGGGGCTCGCACTTAGGCTGGCGAAGCTCCCAGTACCGGCCGTCGGTAGTCGAATACACCCAGCCACCACCAAGGCGAGGGGCGCGAATGGTGCGGCACGCTGTGCAGCACTCCCGACCACCCCGCCCATGGCGTTCGTCAGTATCGGGCACAGGTTGATACGTGTGTAGTTTGGCCATGAAACGACACCGCCCCGCTCCGCGCTCTCACACGCAAAGGGGGCGGCGGACTCCGAGGGGTTGGAGTCATGAAGGTGAAACGCGAGGTGAGAGGCCCGCGTGTGACATGGCTACTGTACGTTAGGGTGAGGCGGAGTCAAGGCCTTGTCCTTCGGCTCCTCGCAGTCCGCAAAGGTGCAATAGTTTCTGTTTGTCTTGCTCATGACTGGTTATCGCTCCGGGTAGGAGGAAGTTGCTTCGCGCGAGAGCGGGAGCTCGTTTGGCGCACACGGCAGGGCTTCCACCCCGCCGCAGCAAGCGCCTCCCGGAGTTGGGCCTCTGGGACCCGTCTGTTGCGGTAGGTGGCGGAGATGGTGTGCCCCTCCTCCATGACGTCGGCCACGGCGCGCTCGAGACGCTTGCGCCGCTCGTCCTTCGCGTGCCGCATGGCAGCGGTGCGGTCTGGGGCGGCGTTCATGCCTTGCCTCCGCCAAGGCGCTCAGCGCGGATGCGGGTGCAGAAATCCTCAACGGACTTGGGGCCTCGCGTGCTCCACTCGTCGGAGCCCAGCCAGCGCTCGACGTATTCTCGGTACTCCGGCCCGGCATCGTACGCAACTCCGCACGGCACGCAGAAGCACTGGCCGCGCTCGCGCTCGGCACCACACCCCGTCTTGCACGCGCTCATCGCGCCACCTTCGCCTTCCGCGTGGCCTCGCGAGCATCCAGCGCCTCGCGTACCAACTTATCCACCATCGCGGCGGTGGAGACGTCCCACCCCAGCGCCTTCTCTGTTGTGTGGCGCTCCCTCTCCACGCGTGCGGCGGTGTCGCCCTTCAGTCGCAGGCTCGGCTTGTCGTTCATGTGCTTCCTCCTTGCATGATGATGCACGACGCGGCGCCTTGACGCAAGTGGCTGCATAAGGCATGGTGTTTCTCGCGCGGCCCTGCTGCGCCGAGAGGGAGACATGACCAAGGACGAATTGAGCACGACGGTGGATGGGGCGCTTTCGGGCTACGTCCGCAGCGGACAGAAGTTGGAGCAGCGCATCCTCGAGTTGGAGGCGGCGCTCGTGTCGCTGACGCATCCACATACAGGCCATCTAGCGCATCCGCCAGATGCGTGCACCGGCGAGTGCGAGGAGGTGCGACGCGTGCTTACGAGCAATGCGGGCGAATCCTATGCCGCAGCCATCTCCATCGCCAGCGAGGAGGGTCGGGGGGAGGGCTTCGAGAAGGCGCGGGAGATGGCCGCCGCCATCTGCGAGGACATGACGGACTCGGTGTTTGAGTCCAGCCCCGGGGCGGAGCGCATCCGCGCCATGCAGGACGAGCGCGCGGGGGATGCAGAGGAGGTATCGCCGCCCGTGTGTGAGTGCGGCCACGGCGAAGGGTGGCACCACTACGGCAAGAAGCAGGGGTGCATGAAGAAGATTCCTGAGCAGGCCAACGTGACGTGTCCGTGCAGGGCGTGGCGGCCGGTGGTGTCGCCATGACCGGCCCCGACATCCTCAAGAGCCCCGTGCGCGTGATGTCGGAAGGACCCGTAGACTCGGAGGGGACATGAGCAAAATTCGTTACGTCTGCTGGGACGCGGAGAACGACGAAGACCCGGGCGAGGCGCCGCGCGCCGACAGCGTGGTGGAGGACTGGAATGTCGAGTGGGCCGCCGAGGAGTTCGCGGGCCGCATCCACGACGACAGCGACTATCCCGACGACATGACCATTGCCGTCCGCGACCCGAGTGGCGCGGTTCACACGGTGGACATCCTCGTTGAGTACGAGCCGTCTTTCTCTGGTTCGGTGCGGACATGAGCCTCGACGCGGCAGAGATGCGGATGGTGGGCGGGTCGGACGTAGCCGCGATTTGCGGCGTGAGTCCCTATGCCGGGCCGCTCTCGGTGTGGCTTCGCATCGTCCATGGCGCCCAGCAGCCGGACAACGCGTACACCTCGCGCGGGCGGCGGCTGGAGCCCGTGGTGTTGGATTGGTACCGCGAGGAGACGGGCTTCACGCAGTGGTCCGTCGATACGGTCCGGTTGCGAGACCCGAGCCGCCCTCATCTCCGGGGCTCGCTGGATGCCTGCGTCCGCGCTCCCGGAGGGGTGCGGCCGGTCGAGGCGAAGACGGCGAACGGCGAGCAGGCACGGCACTGGGGCGATGAAGGCACGGACGCCATCCCGGTGCAGTACATCACCCAGGCGCAATTCTACTTGGGATTCGGGCGGGAGGTGGGTGCCGTCGAGGATGACGTGTGCGACGTGCCGGCGCTCGTGGCCGGCGACTTCCGCCTCTACTGCGTGCGCTACGACGCGGACCTCTACGGCGAGTTGCTGGAACGCGTGGAGCGCTTCTGGGTGGACCACGTGCTGACGAAGAAGCCCCCCGAGGACGCGCCGCTCCCGCGAGACCTCGAAGCCGTGGGGTGGGCCTTTCGCCGCTCCGATGGGAAGGCGGTGGATTTCGCCAGCCTCCCGCCCGAGACGCAGGTGACGCTCGAGGAATACTTGCGCGCGTACCAGGAGGAGTCCGCCGCTTCGGACCGCCGCGCGCTCTGGGAGGCGCGAGCGAAGCTGGCGCTGGGCTCCGCGCCTGGCGTGCGCGGTCTGCCCGAGGCGCTAGGCTTCACGTCCCTGTCCTGGAAGGCGCAGCCCGGCAAGACGGCGTGGAAGCGGGTTGCCGAGGCGCTGGCGAAGCAAACAGGCGTGAATCCGGAGCAACTTTCCGCGCTCGCCGCCGAGAATACTGGGGAGGGCAGTCGCCCGTTCACGCCGCACAAGAGGAGAGGGATGCCATGAGTCTGAAGCACATCAAGGAGTCGCTGGACCGACTCGGCCGCACGCGGGTGGATGATCTGGGGGAAGTGGACCGCATACTCCGGGGTGCGCGGACCGAGGTGGACGCCATCGAGAAGGCGGCGCACTTCTTCAACACCGTCGACACGAAAGACCGCTCTGCGGCTAACGCCCGCCGTGCCGCCGAGGTCGGCGCTTTGTTCCATGCCATCGCCAAGGGGAGCAGCCAGTCATGAGTAACGCGATTCAAAAGCCGGAGCAGAAGGGTCTGACGCCCGTGGACAAGATGATGCTCTCCCTCATGAGTGAGATGTCGAAGCGGGAGGCGCGGCTGGAGTTGCTCCTCCCTCGCGACATGCCCGTGGAGCGCTTCAAGGAGTCCGTGCGCTTCGCGCTGGCGGCAACCCCGGCGCTGCTCAACTGCGACCCGGGGACGGTGATGCTCTCCGTCATGAAGGCAGCGAAGTTGGGCATTGACGTGGCGGCTGGGCCCCTCGGCCATGGTGCGCTGGTGCCATTCGGGAAGGAGTGCACCTTCGTCCCCATGTTCAAGGGGTTGGTGATGCTCGCGGTGACGGCGGGCGTGGTCAGAGACATGACGCCCGTGCTCGTCTACGAGCGCGACCACTTCGTGCCCACCGAGGGCGACGACCCCCGCGTCGACCACAAGCCGTACGTCCCCAAGAAGGCCGACGACAAACGGGGCGACATCATCGCGGCGTACACGCGGGTTCTCCTGCCAGACGGCACCCGGGTCATCAAGGGCATGCTCTATGCCGACGACATCGCGCGCATCGCTGCGTCCTCTGCAGGGCGGAACACGCCGTGGAACGGGCCCCACCGTCCGGAGATGGTGAAGAAGTCCACCGTCAAGAACGCATTCAAGACGCTGGGCGTTCCGTCCAGCGAGCAGGCCGACCGCCTCCGGGATGCGTTGGCGGCCGACATCGAGGCGGAGGCGCGGGGCGTGGATGAGGACGCGACGCATACCGTCACCACGCCCACGACGGGCAACGAGGGGCTCAAGGCGAAGCTCAATGCGAAGAAGCCCGCGTCTCCGCCCGAGGATGCGGTGACCGTTCCGATGGAGGCATTCGAACGAGTCGTCACGCAGACGGCGCAGGGCATGAGCGCAGGCCCGGTCCCCATCTCGCATCCCGACGCCCAGCCGCCGGAGCCGGGAGCGGAGGGATGAGCACGCGGAGCGAAAGGAGCAGCAAGTGAGCACGCTGGCGATTCGAAGACTGATTCAGTCCGTCAAGGAGACGGACCTGGGCAAGAGGATTCCCGCCCGACTGGCACAGGCGGAGGAGGATGTTGAGTCCATCGAGAGAGCGGCGCGCGAGTTCTCGGAGCACGGGAAGGACGCACAGTCGTCGGCGTGGGAGTTGTTGGAGCGCATCGCGGAGGAGAGCAAAGTGAGCACCAAAAGCGAGGACATCATGACCGCAGCACAAGCCATCGTGGACCATGTCGGTGTTCACCGACTGGCGAGGAGCTACAATCTCACGAGCATGGAGGTTCCTGGAGACTTGCTCAGGGCGCTTGCCGTCGCGCTGGAGGAGCGCTGGAGGGGGCTCGGGCGTGTAGGCGAGCGTCGCCGATGAATATGGGGCGTCATCCTCCGGGGTGGCGCCCTTCGTCTTTGCGGGGTATCTTGAAGGCGCCGGTTGGTCCCGGCGAAAGGACAAGCACATGAGCAACGAGACGTTTCACTTATTCAGGGAGTGCGAGGGCGGCGACACCTACGCCGCGCGAGACGTTGCGCACGCCAAGGAGATCTGGAAGTCGGACACGGGGCAGGACCCTGACGACGGCACGGAATGGGAGGCGGTTCCCGATGACGCCCCCATCAAGATCGATGATGACGGCGTGATGGTGACGAAGTCCGCCGCCGAGTGGGCGAACGAGACGGATGAGTTCGGACGGAACGTGGCGGGTTGCGTGTTCGGCCAGAACTATTAGCGCGCACCCAGTCGTCATGTGCCGAATGGGTTCATGACCAGCGCGGACGGCGGCTCGCTTCGGCGGGCCGTTCGTCTTTGTGGCATGATGGGCCGAAACAAGGAGGAGTCATGTACCTCGACAAGCAGCCCCAATCTCTCGCCGTCCCCATTCAGGGCCTCGAGGAGGCCATCCAGCAGCGCAAGGCACAGCAGGAGGCTGGTTCTCCAGCCCAGGGTGCAATCATCCCGCCTAAGGCCATCCCGTGGCTGACGGGGCTGGTGGCGGTGGCGCTCGTGGCCTCCCGCTCTCTGCCCCAGCACACCATCGCGGCGCAGGTTGCTGGCGGCCTGGTGGACGTGGCCGTCCTGCTCGGGCTGGCGTCGCCCGGCTGGCGGAGGAAGTAGCCCGCAAGACGAAGGGCCCGGAGCGCATAGCCCCGAGCCCTCGCCCGACGTGTTGGTCTCGAACCAACCCCTGAGCGTTTATTGGCCGCCCCGCGCTACCACTACGCCAACGTCTTCGCCTCGGACGCTACCCACGCCCGCGACCTGACGCAACTAGCACTTGGCCCCGAGTCCAAGCATGGCGTCGAGCTCGGCGCGTTGGATCGGCGTCATGTTCTCCACGCGAATCCACGCGGCGGCCTCTTCAGGGTGTGCATCGTCCCAAGCATTCGCGCAGGTGTTCGAGCAGTACGTCCGAGAGCCCTTCGGACCGTAGTCGGAGACTGTCGCCCCGCACTGGCAGCACGACGTCACGGCCTCCTCCGCAAAGCGGCGAGGTGCTCCCTGACGCGTCGTGCGGTGGCAGGGCCGAGTTCCTCGCGACGAAACACCTGCTCCACCTCCTCCAGCGTCCACGCCTCCGGGCGGCCGCATCCACACGGTCCGGACGCACTCACCGTCCCGCTCGGCGCGAGTCGCAAGGCCTCGCGAACGGCAAGAGCCAGGGCGGCGGGTTGGTGCTCGCGGCGGGCGATGGCGGACTCGTACACGTCGCGCGCCCTTTCCTCCACATCCTCAGGCGGGGCGCCGGTGAGGGCGAGGCGGAGTTTCGATAGAGCCTGGGCCTCCGCGCTGTACTTCCGTGGCCCCTTCGTGCCCACAGGGAAGAAGCTCAGCACCTCCGTGGCGGCCCGCGCCATCGCCCCCATGCGGCGCTCCAGTATTGAGAGGGCTTCTCGGCCACGACGGCGACGCTCGGTCTTCTCAGAGGTACCGAGCGAGGATTCCGCAGCACTGATGCCGTCCAGCACCGCGGCGAACGCCTCGGAGGTGGTGGGGTAGTGGCGCGCTGGAGTTTGTGGCAGCAGGAGCGGCGGGTCTTCGTCCTCGGAACGGAACGGTGCGGGTTTCTCCGCGCGCTTCGCGGCGACCGTCTCCAGGCACTTCGCCACCCCGGACTCCACATCAACGCCAGCATCGGCGCAGATGCGTCCGGACTCCTCGTCGGTCATGTCGGCTGGTTCAAGCGGGCCCTCCGGCAGAGGCTGGTCCGCCTCCCCAGTGGCGTCGGGATTCAGTGGCGCATCGTCGAACACTCCAGCGTCCAGCCCCTTCTCGTGGGTGAACGCCTCGGGCGGGGCGGAGGGTCGAGCGTCGTCGCCGAGCACGAATCCGAGCCCGCGCTCCAGCCATCCCGGAGCACCCACGCCTCCGGATGCGCGGAAGAAGCCGCTCACGTCCCCCGCCCGCTGGCGGATGGCGGAGAGGCAGGACTCGGCGACGTTCGCGCGCTCACACTCCATGAGCCAGTTCAGGTCGGCGCCCTTCGCCACTTTCTCGAAGTGGACCGCCTTCGCCTCCAGCGTCTGCACCCGCTCGCGGAGGGCGTCGGCTTCCGCCTTCCACTCCGGAAGGTTCTTGCCGCCCGCCAGCAGCACGACCTCGGGCCCGAACGGCCCGTTGATGGTCGCCTTGACGTGCTCTGCGAGCCGGTTCCGCTCGGCCGTCAGCGCGGCGATGTGGGCGCGGACCTTGGCGGCTCGCGATGCACTCAATGCCTGACTCAACTCGTGCTCCAAATCCTCATCCGTCATCTTCTCGCTCATGTTCCCCTCTTCGTCTTCAGTGTCATGCGGTGATGTCCGGAGCGCACACCCACCAGCGGCGCTTGAAGTCGCACATGGGTGTGTGGCGGATGGGTGCCGTGTGGCTGAGCAGCCACTTGCGACCAACGCGCCCCCAGCGTGTGGAGGTGCGCCCTGGGTGCCATCCCGCCCAGTGGCAGGCATAGAGGCGCTGGCGCTGGTTGGTGATGCGCCACGGGCGTTCCTTCCAGGCACGGGCGGCAATGGCAGCGCGCATCTCCTCGACGATGCGCTGCGTCTCGGGGTGGATAACCGGACGGTATGCGGCGTGTCGCCGGCCCATGGAGATGAAGAGCGGCATCAGTTTCGGGTGTGGCAGTTTGTGGGTCATGACTGATCGTCGTCCGTGACGGCGTGGAGTTGTCCGCGCTCATGGCTTGGCCTCCTTCCAGACGCCGTGCTTGCACTCGGCCACGGGCTTCCCGTTCTTCCTGAGCGAACACCGCCACGCGATCTGGCCGCGCAGGGTGGTGATGCACACGCCCTGTTCTAGGAGGTTCTCCTCGGAGCCTTCGAAGCGCTCCCAGAGGTCCCCGCGCCGGTCGTAAACCCACATGGACCAGAGGGCACTCATGGCTGCTCCAGGCAAGCAATGACGTCCTTAAGCGATGGGAGCACCATACCGCGCGGACCCACCCACGTCCTCCCTTCGCCCGGCTCCCAGCCAGCTGCCCGGGCCCGGTCGTTGTTGCGCGTGCGCTCCCTGCTAGCTCGCTTCTGGTTGGCGAAGCGCCCGTAACGCTCGGGAATGCCGCGCACACGCCACCCCGCAACCATGCCGTCGCTGTACCAATCCAGCACGCGCACCTCGGGGTCGGCGAGCGCCTTAAGCAGCAGCGTGGACTTGGCGAGCGGCCAGTTGCACGCCGCCGACACCATGGCCGACGCCCGGTCGTCCGGCAGCCATGCGCACGCGTGAAATTCCACCCCGATGTCGTCCGCCTCGTCATTGACGCGACGTACCACGTAGCGCTCGAGGTCCAGCACCATCACCACCGCATCCGCCCGACTTACCTTGCGGCCCCCGGCGGAGAGCAGGCGGGCCAGCGCGGGGGCTCGCACGTCAAGCATCTCGTCGGTCACCTGCAAAAAGTCGTAGCGCAAATCTCGTCTCCCGTTCATGACGACAGCGTACGCTACGCGAAGCCGCCGCGCAAGGTATGCCGCTAACTGAATGGAATGGAAGAGAAGGGAATGGAAGGACAGCATCTATAGGACGTTCCGTGTCATCCGGCCCGGAGGGACGGTGACACAGGCCGCCCCGGCCTGAGAGAGGGGCCCCCGGAGGGCGCGTGTCGCTTCGTCGGGCAGGACTGCCGAGACTCCACCTGGGCAGCGGACGCTCCTATGCCCCGCTCAGGCCGGTGTGACGCGGCAGCGGGTACACAGAAAGTATCGGACGGATGCGCCCAGGAGTTGCGTGGCAATTTCCGGGGGATTTTCACAGTGCGGCGTCAGTGGTCGGCGAGGCCCGTCCGGGCCGTGTTGCTCCGGCAGGGTTGGCAGTAGGGCGCGGATGCGGGCGGCTTCGGCGCGGTGCTGAGTGGCATCGCGGCGCCAGAGGAGACGTGCAGGGTCGTAAGCGTCCAGAGCGCCCGCATATGCGCCGCACGTCTCCGCCAGATGCTCTTCCTTCGTCGCCGCCTCTTCCGCCTCTCGCTTCGTCCTGAATTCCATGGGTGGTATCGGCGCTACTCGGGGAGGGTGGTGAGGAGTTCGCGCAACTCAGCGGCGCGGACCTCGAACCGCTGCGCGTTGGCGGCGTGCATGTCCGCTCGGAAACTGGCCATCGCGAGACGGTCCTTCTTCTCTGCCTTGCGTGAGGCCGCCGCGATGCGCTCAGCGGCGGCGATTCGGCTCCGTGCATCTTCCTTCGTCTTCGGTTCGCTCATCTCATCCTCCATGCGCGGGGCCCGTGCTGGCGCCCCGCTGGGTGGTACTGCTCAGGTGAGGTCGATCTCGAGCTGCTGGGGGCGGTACTCGTCGTAGCGGTTGAAGGGGCCCCGGACTCCCACCCACCCATCCTCCGTCACTCTCTCGAGGATGCCGAAGGCCGTAGGGTCTTCGGAGCCCTTCACCTGAACAACCACACTGCCCTGCCCAGCCAAATGAATCGCCGTGATAAGGTCCATCGTTGCTCTCCTGCGGCAGCGCCGCGCTAGATGAAATGATTATCGCGAGGCGCCGGCAGGAGTTGCGTGCGGCATTTCCGGCGAATTTCCGGGGCGCGGTCGACGATGCGCCTGCTTGCCTCATGGCGCCCAGCGTGAGAGCATGTGGGTATGTCGGACCCTGAGAAGACGCCTCCTCACGCACCAGAGGAGCCAGCAAGAGACAGGAAGGGGAAGTGGCTCCCCAACACGCCGTCCCCAAACCCTGGGGGCAGGTCGAGGGTGCAGCGCGAGGCGCGAGCAGCCTTTCTGGACCGCCTCCCGCGGGCTCTCGAGCTTGTTGACGCATGGTTCGCCTCCAGTGACTTCGAGCAGCAGAGGGCGGCGGTGGAAGTGACGTTCATGCGGGCTCTGGGCAAGCCGGCGAAGCCATCCGAGATGCCGGCCCTGGAGCCCCCAGGTGCCCCGACGCCCGAGGACGCCGACACGGGAGCCATGCTGGTCCGGGTGCGGGGCATGATCGCGCGCGGTATTTCGGTGCTCGAGGGGCAGCAGGATGCCGGCGAGCTTGGGGCGGATGGGCTGGAGTCGCTCGGGCGCCTGGGTCAAACACTAGGGTCGCTTGTTGAAACCGAGGCAAAGGCATCCCGCGCGTCGAAGCTCTCCGCTCTCTCGGTGGATGAACTCCTGGCGCTGGTACCGGAGGAGACGCTCCGGGCAGCGCTTGAGAAGAGGGGCACGACATGAGCGAAGACACGAAAGAGGCACTCCAGAAGGAGATTGCGAGTCGCGAGCGGAGAATCGCGGAACTACACCGGCAACTGAATGGCCTGCGGTCCGAGAACGCGAATCTGAAGGAGCGCATCACCCGCCTGGTGAGCATGCTGGACGAGCAGGGCCGCGACAGCAAATGACGCAAGTCAGGGTTTCCCCGCCCCTCACCATCGGTCGCCACGGCCCCCTACTCCTGGTGCTCTCTGGCCCAGAGGTGCACGGCTTCGTCGTGGACTCCTGGTGCAAGTCCTATGAGCCGGTGGCCTGCGCCGCGCTCGGCCTAGGGAAGCCAGACGCCTTGCCCCCCGCCTCGCGTCGCCTCATCTGCGCCGGGCTCTACACCCGGGTGAAGGCAGTGCTTGAGCGCGCGCACGTCATCGCAGCGGTGGCCGAGGAGGCGTCCGAGGTGGTTCTCGGCTACGTTGTGGCGGAGGATCTCGGTGGAGATGTCACCCGCGTGCACTACGTCTACGTCGGAGCCGCGGTCCGGCGTCAGGGGGTAGCCTCGGCGCTCCTCGATGCATGCCGAGCTCGCGGCGGCCGGTACACGTGCCACACCCCTGCCGGAGGGGCGCTCGCGCGTCGCTTCGGTCTCACATTCTCGCCGTAAAGGAGCCTCACAATGAACCTGAAATCCGTCCTGCTTTCCGCCCCTGTCCGCGTTGGAGGTGCACCCGCCGCGAAGAAGTACGAGCACGGAGGCGACGTCGCTCTTGCTGTCGACCCGCCGTTCGTTCTCATTTGTCGACGGTCCGGGGATAGTCTCGTGACCGTCGGCATTCCCATCGTCAGCGTGCAGCAGGTGGAGTTCGAGGACGTCCATACGGGAGAGCAGGCGGAGCGGGGGCAGCAGGCCGATGCGCCGCGCACGCGGAAGCGCAGGGCCACGGCGGAAGGTGAGCAGGGGGAGGGCCAGTGACCTGGGTGCTCATCATCTTCGTCGGCATCGGCGGAATGCGGAGCGAGGAGTCCAACGCGCTCGCCGTGGTCCCGGGCTTCGTCTCGCAGGAGCAATGCAACGCCGCTGCGAAGAAGGCACGTGAAGAACTCGCGGAGGGCGCAAAGCGAGTGCTGGCCTCCTGTGTCCCCCAGGGGCGTGCGGCTCCGTGATCGCTGGCGTGCACAGCGTCTGTGTGGAGCTCGCCTCCCGGTTCGGACGAGAGAAGTTCCACAAGGGGCCGCCATCTCGGCTCCAAGACTACCTGCGCACGCTGTTTCAGATACAGCGTGATGTGCTGGCGTGCGCCGCGCGCAAGGTTGCGGCGCTGTGTACGCGGCGCGCCGGCAAGACGACCATGGTCCCAGCCGCGCTCTTTCAGGCGGCTGAGGAGAATCCAGGCTGTGTCGTCATATTCATGGGGCGCACCCGCGAGCGAGCCCGGGAACTTGCCTGGGAGAACCTAAAGGCGGCCAATGAGGAGTACCGCCTCGGGTACGCAGTCAACGAGGTGCGTCTGACGCTCCGCCACCCGAAGAACGGAGCGGAGATTCGGCTCCGAGGGGCGGATGACATTCGAGAGTTGGAGAAGTACCGCGGCGACAAGCTGGCATTTGCTGTCATCGATGAAGCCCAGTCCTTCGCTGAAGCCATCCTGCGCAAGCTCATCGAGGACGTGCTCTGGCCAGCGCTTCTCGACGTCTCAGGTAGGCTGCTGCTGCTGGGCACCCCAGGGTACATCTGCCAGGGGCTCTGGTACGAGATCACCCGGAATGAGGACGAGAAAAGCCGGACCGAGCGCGCGCAGGGGTGGCACGTCGTCGAGTGGAGCGGCCTCGACAACCCGAGCCTCAACCACAAGGGGCAGCGCATCTGTGACCTCTTCCGTGAGGAGCTCGAGTCGCTCGAGGCGGACGCGGCCAGGGGGCCCCGCCACCCGAGCGTAGTGCGCGAGTACCGCGGACGCTGGTGCCAGGACCTCAAGGGGCTGTACTACGCCTTCGACCCGGAGAGGAATCTCTACGATGGCACGCTCCCGGAGGGCCACCACTGGTCCTACGTAATGGGCGTGGACATCGGCAGAGCGTACGCTCGCGTCACGCTGGCGTACGCCGAGACGCACCCAGTCCTGTACGAGGTGGATGGCCTCAAGGAGCATGGAACCAACGCCAACCGCTGGAAGACGCTCACACGCCAGGGGCAGCAGCGCCTGCCGGTGGAGGCGACGCCAGTGGACTACGGCGGCCTTGGAGTGGGCATCATCGAAGCATGGCTGGAGGGTGAGGACGCAATCCCCGTTGAGCCAGCCGAGAAGCAGAGCAAGGACGCCTTTGTCATGCTCATCAACGCCGAGTTGGAGGCCGGCCGCATCAAGGCCCTGAAGGGCGGTGCGCTGGCCGGAGAGTGGGCCACCCTGCCGAAGGACCCTGACAGCCCGCCAGGCAAGCCGCCCCAGCCCAAGCCGGGCTTCGATGACCACTCCAGCGACGCAGCGCTCTACGCCGCACGCAAGGCCCTCCAGCGACGCGGCCTGGTGGACACGCCGGCTCCACGGCCCGGCTCCGCTGCCGCGCGAAAGCAGGCCGTGCTAGAACAGCAGGAGGCATTTCTCAGGAGTCAGAAGACATGGCGGGACGAGACATGGTAGCCGACGAGCCCGGGGCACTGGATGCACTCTGCATCGTCCTGCGGCGTCATGGCGTCACTACGTACGAGCGGACCTCGGATGGGGCGATTCGACTGGAGTTGTTGCCCCAGACGCCAGAGCGTAGCGCCTCTGCCCATGGCGAGGCGGAGCCCCAGGCGAGCCTGTCATCCGTCCCGCGCTCTGACCCGCTCTTCGACGGCGTGGAGGGTGTCTGATGAAGGCGCTCCAGGAACGCTGGTGGAAGGCGCCGGACAAGCGCGTGCATGAGGCGCTCTTCTCTGCCGTCCAGGACATGGAGACGGACCAAGTGACGCGCCGGACGGACAACGCAATCCTGCGCGAACTCTTCCGGGCGAAGGGCTATAGGGCCACCATCCACGGGGATGCGGCCCCGAACCTGTCGCCCGCCTACGCGGACGGTGTGTGGCGCTACAACCTCATCCGCACCGCGGTGGATGTCCTCAGCGCAAAGGTGGGGCGCGGCAAGCCCAAGGCGTCCTTTGTCACCACTGGCGGGACATGGTCCGAGCAGCGGCAGGCGAAGCGGCTCGACAAGTACGTCTTTGGCGTCATGCACGCGACCGACTTCTACCGTGAGGCGCGCAAGGTGTTTCGCGACGCTGCGGTGACGGACATCGGCGTCGTAAAGGGCTGGGTGAGCGACGGGAAGGTGTGCATTTCCCGTGTGGACCCGGATGAAATCAAGGTGTCCATGGCGGATGCCTACTACGGGAAGCCGCAGACGCTCGTGCACTCCTACTGCGTCTCCCGGGACATGGCCCACGCCTGGGTGGAGGCGTGGTACGAGGGCGCCAAGAAGGAGGAGCGTGAGCGGATGCACCACCTCGTGGACAATGCCGAAGTGGCCCACGATAAAGACAGGGCGCTTCGCCGCACCGCGACCTTCGGTGACGTCATCCAGGTGGAGGAGGCGTGGCACCTCCCGGCGAGGGATGGGTCTGGCGGACGCCACGTCCTCGCCATCTCCAACCTGACGCTTGTGGACGACAAGGACGAGGCGGCCCCCGACTTCTTTCCCTTCGCCTTCTGCCGCATCTACGAGCCCTTCCTCGGCTTCTATGGGCAGGGAGTGGGCGAACTCCTCGTCCCGCACCAGCGCGCCATCAACGCCACGCTGCGCCGTATCAGCGCAATCATCACGAACATGAGCAAGGGGCGCATCTACGCCGACAACGGGGCGAAGATTCGGCTGGAGCAACTCGCGGGGATGCAGGACACCCAAATAATCTACGGGGCTCGTCCGGGCGGCGGAGGCGAGAACCACGTCCCGTCTGAACTCTGGCGCTGGGCAGACTACGCCATTCAGCGCGGCCTCGAACAGGTGGGTATCAACGAGGGTGCGGTGGCGGCCCGCAAGCCGGCGGGACTTGAGAGCGGACAGGCCCTCCGAGACTACGAGGATATCCAGTCCGAGCGGCACGCTGTCATCCACCTCGCCTTCGAGGACTTCATCTTGGACGCAGCTCGGCTCGTGGTTCGCCTCTCGCGCCGCGCCGCGGACGACGGAGAACGCCTCACCGCCTTCTTCCCGAAGGGCCGACGCTCGGAGCCCATCGACTGGACTGACGTCCAGGCGGATGAGGACTCCTTCACTCTTCAGGTGTTCAGCACTAGCAGTCTCCCCGTCTCCCCGACAGCCCGGAAGCAGTACGTGGAGGAACTCTGGTCCTCTGGGCAGATCGACTCCGCGGAGTACCGACGTCTCCTGGAGATTCCGGACACTGACGCCTCGACGGACCTGGCGCTCGCGGCCCGGGACGTGGTGGACGCAGCGCTTGAGCGCATGCTGGACGGGGATGACGATACCGGAGCCGAGGACGACTACACCCCGCCGGAGCCGTTCGATGACCTCGCGTACGCCATGAAGCGCGGCACCATCGCCTACGCCCGCGCCCGGCTGGAGGGAGCACCAGAGGCGCGACTCGACCTCGTCCGCCGCTACATTCTCCAGGCCCAAGGGCTCATGGCGCTCGCACAGGCAGCACAGGCCCCGCAGGGCGACATGCGCCAGCCCGATGCAGCGCAGCCATCTCCTCTCGCAGCAGCGTAGCACCACGCACCAGAAGCCCAGGACACGCACATGTCTGAGAACGCCCCTGTCGCCCCCGCTC
>Ga0247828_10000051_pt1 | contig 39185 bp, 68 predicted proteins | sample 12C_Control_Day3_FD_192425 | JGI IMG/M metagenome (GOLD analysis project Ga0247828, IMG submission 192425) | Soil microbial communities from agricultural site in Penn Yan, New York, United States - 12C_Control_Day3 | ecosystem: Environmental > Terrestrial > Soil > Agricultural land | place... | reverse complement strand
CATATTGCAGACCTTAAGAGTGATCTTCTTGAGTTCCGTGGTCATCTTCATAGGCTGGAGATTCAGTAATGCAACAGTTCTCACACAAAGCCCAAGATTGGACAGTTCATTGTTTTATGGCTTGTCCCGGATATAGGAGTAGGGTTCCTATGAGGAGAGTTCAAAGGATCAAGGCATTTTTATTTGGTCTGTTGTTTAAACTAGGCTTCTGCCGCTGAGAGGGATAATTGTGCGAGTTTTAGACGTTTGCTGTGGTAGTCGGATGATGTGGTTTGACCGTAAGCACCCAGACACTATCTATGGCGATATAAGGCATGAAGATCATATCCTTTGTGATGGTCGTGAGTTAAGCATTGAGCCAGATCAGCTTATGGATTTCACGGCGTTACCATTCAAGGAATGTTCATTCAAGCTTGTAGCATTTGACCCGCCGCACTTAGAGAAGCTTGGCTCTAATAGCTGGATGTTCAAGAAGTATGGTCGATTGTCTGGCCAGTGGCGTGATGACTTGGCCAAGGGATTTGAAGAGTGTTTCCGGGTGCTTGATTACGACGGGGTTCTAGTCTTCAAATGGAATCAGACTCAGATCAAGACCAGTGACATTCTTAAGCTTACAGACCGTAAGCCGTTGTTTTGTCATCCAAGCGGCAAGGCATCAAATACGCACTGGATGATTTTCATGAAGGAATCTCAGCCGAGATAACCGAGTTTAAGCAAGAAGCCGAATAAAAAGAAACACAGGCTCGAATCCTGAGCCACCAAGGAACTATGATTGAAACATTTATAGAAGTAACCCGGAGGTATCTAATGGAAGAAGAGCGGTACTTTCACGAAGTAGGTAGAGAGCAGTTAATTAACTTAATCACGGAGAATGTAGATGGAAACGAAGAAAACAGGTCTGGAGCTATTGCGGGAACCCTTCCCAGCAAACCAAATCAGCAAGCTACCCAAGCCCACCAAGCAACAGACTGACGAAGTACGCAACGACTTCAAGGCGGGGGTTCGGTGTGATGTATGCGGAGGCTGGCACCATCCCAAGGTAATCCACCTTGACTACGTAGGGCACGCAGCCCTTACAGACCGCCTCCTAGATGCTGATCCGGCATGGTTCTGGGAGCCGCTAGCAATCGGCCCTAACGGCCTTCCTGTGCTGGATGAATATGGCGGTATGTGGATTCGTCTTACCGTGTGCAATACATCGCGGTTAGGCTATGGGCACGCTGGGGATAAGTCTGGCGGAGACGCAATCAAGGAAGTCATCGGGGATGCCCTCAGAAACGCTGCTATGCGCTTCGGTGCGGCACTTGACTTGTGGCATAAGGGCGATCTGCATGGGCCTGATCCAGAGCCTAAGAAAGCGAACCCAGCAACCCCTACAGGCGGTCTATGGGAGGCTCAGAGCGAAGAGAGCCGTGAATTCCTCACAGGCATCGCTATGGAGGTCGTAGGCCTACTTGCTTCTGGCAACCCAGTTGGCGCTAATGCCTATATTCAGTCTCAGAAACTAGATGCTGACGAACAAGCAGCACTTTGGACTCGATTCGATTCAAAACAACGCGCCGCCATGAAGGCCGTACCTAAGGAGCAAAAGTAATGCATCTATCTGTAGAGTGGTTCAATAACGGAAAACACCCTTCTTTCAACCTAAATCTACATTCAAAGGATGGTGTTCCAGCTTTTATGACCATCCGAGGTTGTCGTATTGTCTCCACGGCCAAGGGTGAGTTTGTCTCCTACCCGGCTCAGAAGAACGAGAACACGGGTAAATGGTGGAATCACTGCCAAGGCTCGGATCGTTTTAACGACGAAGTTCTGTTGCTGGCTAAAGCAAGTGAGCCAAAGGCCCGAGATGACCGAGGACAAAACCAAAGGTCGAATAAAGAAGAAACACCAGAAGACATTCCTTGGTAATGCTTCAACGCACTTTCACACTACGCAATTCGGAGAATCTAGGTTCTCTGATTGCGTTTTTGAAGGCTAACGCTAGAGCCTGTTCAGACCAAGGCAAACCTCTATCCGTAACGGTACAAGAGTACAAGTCCAAGCGCTCAGTTGAGCAGAATAAGCTCCTCTGGCGACTATTAAACGAGATAGCCGAAAGCGCATGGATAGGCGGCAAACAGTTCTCCCCTGAGGCTTGGCATGAAATGTTCAAGCTCAAGTTCATAGGGGCAGAGGAAACTCCTGATGGCCGTTTAATCGGTATATCCACGACTACCCTAGATGTGTCTGAATTCACCGAGTACATCGACAAGATCAGCGCCTATGCTGCTACAGAGCTAGGAATAGAGCTTATATAGGCTGGCTATCGACTTTCATTAAACTATTATATTAAATAGCAACTAAATGGATTGATATATATTTTAATTGGTCTATAGTTACTACATCAACAACGAACGGAGTAACTGAAATGCAAAGCAAGATTAACCAATCAATCCTGATCACCTTGGCCGGCCTGTTCTGCCTTCTGCTGATTGTGGTGGGTGCAGCATGAGCACAATTACTGTTTGGATGTTTGTAGTAAATGTCCACTACTCTGCCGGCATACAGTTCAGCCCAGCTGCCGCAACCTTTGAAGATTGCAACCGGATCCGTTCTGCCGCGATTGAAGTCAGCCGGCGCGGGTCTGAATATGCAGAACGAATGTCTCAGTGTTTCAAAGTGACGACACCGGCATCCGCTGCAAGGGGTCCAGCATGAGCCGCCCACAGTGTAAGAAGGCCCTGCTAGCCGTGTCTCTGGTAGGCACGATCCGCAAGGATGGAAAGCCCCATAACCCATACAGCGCCGCCAAACAAGCTGGTACTACGCCATCTCAGGTGTATTACTACCTAAAGAAGCAAAAGACTTTGGAGTGGGATAAATGAGCCGCTTACAGTGCTACGGAATCACCGTATTGGCAATTTTGCTGTCATGCCTTGTTGGTGACGTGACTATCACGGTGTTCGGATCAGGAATCTACTGGAGCGCGTTTGCTTTGTTGGTTCATTGGTACAACACCGAGAAAGCCGTGTTTAAACCAGAAGCCAAATAAACAAAGCCTTTTATCGCCCCACCTACAAGGAGTGAGTGAATGAACAAAGCATCTGAGCTTATTGGCGAATACGTTGCCGCGCTAATAGCAAACGACAAAGACGCTGCATCGGATGTGACAGTGCGCATGGTCGATTACCACATGAGTGCCACCCCAGAGCAGCCTAAGGGGCTGGAGGTTGTGGGCACAATCAAAGCAAGTCCGTTTGACTATTACATAGAGCCGCATCCTGAGAATGTCATTGAGGAATTTGGGAGCCATGATGTTGTATTGCTATCCCATGCCACTACCCATGCAGAGCAAGTAAGAGCGGAGACGATTGAGGAGTGTGCCGAGGTACTAGAAGGCATGTCAGAGTGGGTTCGTAATGATGAAGCCGCAAAAGCTATCCGCGCCCTTGGAGAGAAGAAATGAGCGAGTTCTGTTATCACGGATTTAGGAAAGATTGCTGTGATGCATGCGTTGCAGAGAAAGCACTCCAATCCTCCCGCGAGGATGCAGAGAGGCTGGCTGAGGCGCTTAAGAATTTACGGGTTTATGGATGCAGCGGCTTTGCTGGAATTCGCGCAGAGGCCAACGCCTTAGCAGATGAAGCCCTAGCCGCCCACGACAAGGTTAATAGTTAAGGAGAAGTGAGATGAAGACAACCATTGAAATTGAAGTAAAGGATTTTCAGGTGCCGAGCTTCGCCATCCTTAAAGACGCTATCGGCGATGAAGGCGCTACGTCAATCCCTCTGTCCATGCTGGATTCTGACGCCCTACACCGCCTGTGCCAAAACTTCAGGGACGAGGTATTTAAGAAAGCAAAGAAACAGCAACCGCCTACCGCAGGCTAAGGACTAAACCATGAACACCACAAACAACGATGCATGCAGGGAAGCGTTTGAGCGCTGGGTAGATAGCAACGGCTATGACGACGATCACCATGAAATGTTCTGGGAAGTGTGGCAAGCCGCCCTTGCCTCCGTGCAGCAGCCAACATTCGAAGGCGGCCACAAGACAGCAGCAGAGGCCCACTACTACGGGCAGATCGAGGCGCTGCAAAAGGAAGTCGGGCGGCTGAAAGAGGATCTTACTGACGCGCACGAAATGAGGCGCGAGGCAGAGCACCAAATAGAACTAGCAAGAGCAAAAGCTATCAGTGATGCGCTGGGTTGCTACTCGCCTGACGACACGGCCTCGGATTGGGCAGACAAGATTCGCTCCCTGTCCAGCCAGCAACTCACCCAAGCGCAGGCCGCTAAGGTGCCGGATGGGTATGTGCTGGTGCCGAAAGAGCCGACAGAGGAAATGCTAAACGCTGATGTCCCGCTAGGGGCTAACGGTCAGTACAGAAAGCTCCTCTGGGATGTGATGCTATCCGCCGCCCCTGTGCCGAGCACCGTAGCGCAGGTGCCGTCGATAGTTCTGCTAAAACAAGCCAAATCCATTATCCAACGCTGGTGCGAGCTATACACAGTGGATTCGCGTGGCGGTTGGCTCCCTCCAGCCAGAATCTCCGAGTGGATGGAAGACTTTGACGTTTTGATGCTTGCGATTGCCGAACAGCCGGAGACGATGAAATGAACGGCCACTGTTCTTCATGCGATGTAGAGAAATTGTGCGGGTACGAATACAAGCCGTGCGACTGCTGCAACCAGAGAAAATTCAGGCCAATACTTCAAGAGGCTATCGAAATGACACCAAACACCGAAGGACTGACCAACACCACGCAGGACACACTGTTGCCTTGGACTGATCTGCTTGCCTATGTCCTGCAAGATGATCTGCACAACCGCCTGACGCCGCGAGTGATTGACATCGCCTATACCGCTTTCATGCTGGCAAAACAGCCAAACAAAGAGGACGGCGGTGACTCGGACTGGTTCAATGATACGAAGCCAGCAATCAAGGAAGCAATCGACAAGCTACGTGCTGATCTGTTCGCGGATCGTGAGCAACGCCGCACCCCACCAGCCGAGCAGCCAGCAGCCGAAGGGATGACGGATGGGGATAGCAGCCCCACCGAAGGGATGAATCTAGGCCAGCGGATTGCTCATGTCGGAGGCCGTATTACTGATAAAGAAACGGTCGAGTTTGGAAGTGTGATGGCTGTTCTCGCATTAATTCAGCACGCGCTACGCGATCATGGTTTCCAAGCACGCTACCGAGTTTCGGGGGGCGAATGGTCGAGCTGGGGGCATGTTGTTTGCGGCGTGAAAGGTCATGAGCAAGAGTTGCGAGCCGTTGTTCTTGGCATGCCGCGTGTCGAAGCCCACCTTGCCAGCAAGCGGGATGGGGAGGCAGTAGGCAAGGTTGTAGATAGCGACTTGATGGGCAACCCGATTGTTCGATGGGATGAAAAGCCATCAATCGGAACCAAGCTCTACGCCCACCCACCCGCCAATCATGGAGCAGAGCCTACAGCAGCGCAACACTTTAAGTGCAGCGACGACGATTTGCACGTTTGCCATGAATGCGACGGATTTGGAGTACATCCATGAACACAAATACATGCAGTTGCGGTGGCACCCCTCATACAGATGAATGCTATTTCGGGCATTTTCTGGCTTATACCGGGTTTGCTGGCGAAAGCCCGGAGATTATTGAAAAACTGAAGAAAGCGTATTTCGATGGCATTGATGCAGGTAGGCCACACGATCCAGAGAAGGCTACGGGGAGTGGGGAGCTGCCGGCGTCCAATCTAGAAAAGCTGCTTCGTGAAGTCGATGTCATCACTTGGCCCGGCAAAACAATCATGATTAATGCAGAAACTACGCTTCGGCTTGTTGATTTGCTGAAATCTATGCGCCAAGCCATCGCCCAATGTGGGGATAGGAGGGATGCGGGAGTCAGCGCAGAACAACTAGCCGAGCTATATCGTCTCCGTGCCGCAGTAAAAGGCCCCGGCGACATTCTTTGGAGTGACCTTGCCGCTGCCGAACGTGCAAAGAATACGAAACTCAAAGCCGAATCCACAGCCCTACGCGAGCAAGCAGCAATGGATAGGGAGGATGCTGAGCTGTATCGTTGGCTAGAAAGTAAGGTTCAGACTGAAGATCGGGACGGTGGATACCACAGATTTTATCGCCTACCACATGTCACCAAACTTGATAGCAATGGCTACCACCCGACATTAAGCGAAGGCATCCGCGCCGCCATCGCCAAGGAGCAGGGGAAATGACTTACCTAATTATCCTTTTAGTTCTCTGTCTTATGTTTCTCTTTGCTTGCTTTATTGGTAGGTGTATTAGGGTAGGGAGTAGGTTGATGAAGGATGAGGATTTATTTTAATTTGGCCTTGGGCTTAAACACGTCTGTCTCAGATTAGGAGGAGAAATGTCTATCCTGACAACAAAATCATTTGAACACCCTATCCACAAATGGGTTAAGTACAAATACCCGAATGTGAGTGGATTTAAGATTGATACGATGCCAGAAAATGTAGTGCCTGTTGAATACGATGCCGGGTATTCATGGAATTTGTTCGGCAGTAAAAACCGTGGTGATCGTAATGAATACCCGCCTGTAGTCTCATGGAGAGTTGGCGTGAATATCTTCAAATACGTTCTTCACCCTCGTTTCAAGGAAGACTCATGGCATGCGTTTCTTTGTGGCGGTGTTGATATTACTGCCGACTACACGGACGAACAGGAAATTGTGATGCAGCTTTTGAAATGGTCATCAGAAGGCTATTCGTCAGAAGAGATGAACAAAATGCTCATGGAGCATAGGCGTTCGCTCAGAGATAACCGCGTTTAAACCAGAAGACAAATTGAAATGAGAAAATATGATCTATGACCATTACGGCTATCAGCCGTTACCGCAGCATGCAGGGCCTTGGTTCTTTTCGGAGCAAGTGGCCCACCTTGAAATAGCAATCCACGAGCAAGACGAATACAAACCGCGTACAGACACTAGCCGGGAAACACGAAATAACCAGAATACGCCGTTTGAAGAAACCAAGAACGGAAAGTTATACGCTTGGCTCAAGGCGCAAAACAGGTTCGTATCGTACTCAGAAATGGGCGAGTTTCTAGGCAGACCGTCTAAGTACGCTGTCAGGCTTGTAAGCTTCCTTTATACCAAAGGATACCCAATGCTTAAGGAGACTCGAAAGAACCGAGCATATGTGAAAATGCTGTAGAAATAGTCTATACTTTGAATTAGGGAATGCGTAGGCTGATACGCGAGAAAACGGTGGCTAAAGAGGCTCTAATCCCGACAGTATCCCTACTGGGACTCGCCACCAAGCCAGATTAACCCAGCACTGGCCCCTATTGCAGACTATCTTTGTCCGCTGACAGCTAGGAAAGACTAGCACCTATACGCATGGAGATTGCGCCCATGGTCAAGTTGGGTTCGATTCCTAGCAACGGGCTAATCAGGTCCGGGGCAAGCCAGTCTCCAGCCGTATAGGTAAAGGCCGTCAATAACGGCGGTTCATCCTATCCTAGGTGCTAATAGACGTATTGGCCGGCATGACTCCACGAAACGGAGTCTCCAGAAGCAAAGCTATTGGTGCGGCCTAGAGAGGCGTGTCGATAAATGGGGAGCTGAGGAAGCACACCGCAAGGTGGAAATGGGGAACCATCAGCCAGTAGCTTTGACTTGTGGGGATAGCAACGTTTCGAATTGGCGCAATGCTGTCGTATATGAAGCGACACCCACTACTTAATAATCACCCTACCAAACAAAGAAATGTTCAGACTACTATTGATACTGTCTTTGTGCTTCCCAGTTAATTCCTATGCGTTTGACTGGTTTAACGACAAGAACTTTTATATCACGTTCGGGGATAGGCCTAATCCATTCCTGCGGTCAATAAAGAACAAGCACGGCCAAGAATACGGAATGCTGGCTTCTTTTGTCTGGTGTGTGGCAGGGGATGAAATCGGCCTTCCTGCGCCAAGTGTCACAAGAGTCGTGCTTACTTGGGAGTTTTAAGACCTTCTACTTTGTCTGCGTATTCGTAGCAGGTTCCAAGCGCTTCTCTGAGTCTGTCTGCCCTTGCAGCTTCCCCTTCAAGAAAGGTGCTATCTGGTCTTGAAAGCTCGGCCCCAGTGGCTCCCTGACAGCTAGAACGGGAATCCTCGGGCAATCTGTCGGGGCGGTTGCGCAGCCCATCAAGAGCGTCATTAAGCTTGCGCTGAATAGCATCTTGGCGCTTCTTTGATTGCTTTGTAATTTCATCAACGGCTCCTTGTAGTTCCTGTTCCTTGAGTCTAGCTTTATCCTTCTGATCTGCAATGACTAATTTCCACTCTTTGTCTTTATGAGAGGAACCTGTTGTATATCCACCAACAAACGAAGCGGACAGTGCAACAATAGCAGCAAGGATTAACCAAGGATTGATCATGGCGTCCGGTTGTCGAAGTAGAACTTAATAGCAGCAGCTTGAAGTATAGAGTAAGGACCAAGAACCGCAGCGATAATAGCGGCTATCTCGACTCCACTTCGGCCCATTCCTGACTGAGCTTCAGCAAACCCCATAGCCCATTGAGTCACAATCATCGTCCCGTAGAGAACCATGACAGAGACAAGATGCTTGTCTATTTCTCTTTGGTCGATCCAGTCCCACAGCCGGGTTAGCCAACCAAACCAGCCATCAGTTTTGCGGCGCAGTTCAGCCATTTAAGAATAACTCCCGCTCTGCTTCTCTACGTTTTGTAAGGCCAGCCAATACCTTACCATTCGCTTTGTCCCATCTCAGGAACTGATCTGCCGCACCCTCGTAATCTGCCTCATTCAGCTTCTTTAGTAGGGTTGATCCGCGTAGAGCATGAACCCCGAGATTGTATGCAAAAGACACCAGAGCATCAAACTCGCACTGCTGAAGATCAACATCAACGCAATCAAGAACACCAATCTCGTAACTACCGAGTCCGTCAGCAAGTAGCTTAGTCGCCTCTGCTTCAGTGATTGGCTTTGAGTCTTTAGTAACACCGTGTGTCCATCCATAACCGATAGTCCATTTACCTGCCGGACACAGGTAAGGTTCAGACTCAAATCCTTCAAAACGTTTGATTAGGTTGATCCCGACGTCAGAGGTTTTCATTTCCCGCTCTGCTTGATTTTAAGGATAATGATGTTGGCGATATTCTCCACCGCCTTCCGCATATCTTTTACGTCAGAACTCATCTCGTTCATTCTCTGGTTACTTCTGTCCTCAGACTCTTTTATTCTAGCCTCTAGGTAAGCTTGCCTTTGATTAACAACAACCTGATCTTGCTTTAAGTCAGAATAAGCGAGAACACCTGCAATCAATACAGCAATCATTGAGCCAATATGGCCTAGATTAATTGTCGGGTCAAAGTTTATCCTTTTCCCCCGGATTTCATCGTTCGTTTCCATGATCTGTATTTAATCAGCTACCCAGTGGTTCTTCATGCCACAGGAAGGAAACCATCAGCTTTTCACCATCCAGATTATTACGGATCATCAAGCTGTTGTTTTCGCCGAGAACAAATGGGGCTTCGATCTTGACCAGACCCGAAACATTCTCGTGATTCCAGTATTGACCACCTTGGATAACTTCTGCCGGGAAAGTCGTTTTCTGGAACCTAGCATGGCAAGAACTATATTGACGGGGCGCACCGTCTTGAATCGGCAAGCCGCGTGACTCGGGGAAAGTAGCATCATTCATCATCGGGCCACCACGACCGACGATAGAGAACCCGCTAGAGCGAGAAACCCAAATTGCATCCACGATTGCTTTGTAACCACTATCTTCTGGATTGAATAGTTCGCAATGGGCGCGTTGGTTGGCGTTCAGAGTCAGAATCTGTACGGTACGCATAAAGTTTTCGGCCATGTTGTTTCCTTTTAGTTAAGATGTTGCGGTTTTGTGTAGTGCAAAAGTAAGCTGTATTGCTTCTGAAAGATTGCCTGCAGTTAAGTTTCTTACGCCGATAACAACCCCACCTCCACCTATCGAACGAGTACCTACACAATACGAATTCGCAGAGGCAACATTACCGCTGATACCGAGTAATACCAATGTGTCACCATCAATCAGAGAGTTATTGAATTGAAACTCAATTGCTGAATTAGCGTTGATTATTGAATTATTCATGGTGATTCGGCCAGATGCCGTGTTTAATGTCACGGCAGTCGCTTTAGACGTTGCTTGCGTAACATTCCCACCGCCGCCAGTGTTGTAACCAATCATGTGCTGACTAGCTTGGCGTAACCCATTCCCAGTAACTACAACTCCATTGGTGGCGGATAACGCACCATTCGCTGTTACAGTGTCTGACCCAGCGTTACCTAGCGTTACATTGCCATCTACAGTCAAATCACCAGTAACAGTTGAATTACCAGTTATAGAACTATCTACCGTTACAGAAAGGCTCCCAGTGACAGAAAGATTCCCAGTGATTTTCCCGCCTGTGGCATATTCATAAACAACACAATTCCATCCGTCTGATGGGCTTCCTTTAGGAACAAAAATAGCCCTATCTCCTGCTGCAGTTGTGATATTCGCACCGCCCGGAAGAATCAAAGTAGTGGCGTTATGTGTAAGTGTAAGAATCCCGGCAAAACGAACAAACCGAGGGCCACGGTAAGTTGTGCCTAGACTGGTAATCGTAGTTGTCCCAGTGATTCTGATGAAATTAGAATTAACAATCCCAATGTCAGTTGTTGCAGCGCTGGCTACGTCAGTTTCGGTGCCTTGAGAGTAAATCTGACCAACATTGGCAGCATCAGTCGTAGAAGTGCCAGCAGCCAAGCTTTCAATCCGATTCCCATTCATGTTCAAATCACCCGTCATAGGCGTTTGACCATCAGCAGAAACAGATTGAGTTAGTGCCGCAGCTACATCATCAATAAGGGCTTGCCAATCAACGGGGGTTGCTGAATTCCCATTAATCGCGGGATTCCAACTATTTGTAGGAAGCGAGTACACGCCATTTCCGTCTCGGGACAATTTAGTTCTCCTTTATTGCGCTGCGGCGACTGGTGCGCCACGATATACACCCTGACGCAGGGCTTCTATTAACGATTGTGGAACGGCACCGGCCATACGACCCGCGCCATATGCGGCTTCACCTACAAGACGAGGGGAAGATAGCGCAGCCATGCCAGCGGCGGCAGGGACGTTACCTGTAAGAGCTAGGCCAGCAGTCCCAGTACCAGCAGCAGCACGTTGTATACCTCTTGGCGTCCATTCCTGCATAGCCTGACCTGCTAGGGCTGGCATGATCTGCTGACCGCCTGCTTGTTCAAGTTCTCTGGCAAGATCACCACGATAACCATAAGAGGTATTGACATTGTTCCGCATGAGACTTTGAAGCTTTCTCATGGAGGATTCTGCAGTCGAACGCTTACCACCGATCAAGGATTGTTGAATCTCATTGATCAGATCAGTGGCTTCGGAATAGTCTTTCATTACCTTGGCGTATTCAGGGGCTTGCTTATTGATGGTTCCCTTTACTGCGTCATAGACTTTGCCAGTAGCAAGACGGGCGGTTTTCTGCTCAAAAGGAATGCTTTCAAGAACGCCTGAAATTGACTGCTTAAGCGCGTCTAAACCTTCCGGGGTGTGGAATTCAGCCGGATCAAGAGACTTCCATTGCTCAACCTGTTGTTGAATCTTCTGCAAGGCGGAGGCGGCTTCAGGATTCTTTACTTGGCCTTTGTATGTAGCCACGTTCAAGGCGTCATTCAATGCTTTATCAACGTCTGCAAAGTCGAGAACAGTTTTATCTGCCTTGATATTCGCCATACCCGAACGATAAGCAGCTTGTTTCTGTTGGCCCATTACATCTAAGTTTTGTTTAGCAGTAGCGAGTACATCGCCCATATCTGCCTGACCACGGAGATTCTCACGGAACGATTGAGCAGCTTGACCACCTTGTTTCCCAGCTTGGAAGGCTTGACCGATAGCCTCACCCCCTACCCCTGTAGTACCGCCTAGCATCTGCTTACCGATATTTGTTGCACCGCGCAACGCTGCAGCAGCCACAGGAATACCACCACCGACAGCAGCACCCATACCGGCATCTTCAGGATTGACCATACCGGCAGCAACACCACCAGACGCAGCACCGCTTGCCACACGGGCAGGCAGACTACCGACAGCACCGCCACCACGGAGCGCATTAACGATTGCAGGAGTAGCACCTAGACCTTGGGCACCTTTAGCGAGAACACCGGGGACGCCTGCAGTTCCAGCAATTTCACCAGCAATCTTTCCGGTTTTGTAGAGTGCGGATTCAGGTTCGGCACCCATCAATGCAAGGCCTTGGTCGATTTCAGCACGGCGCTGACGATTCGACTCTAGGGATAGGCCCTTACCTGCTAGGGCATCTTTAGCAATGTCATAAGGGGCTAAGATAGTAGAACCAATCGAGCCAGCACCACGAACCGCACCCGCCGCAACGTTACCTAGACCTTGGCGGACTTGTTGCTTCCAGTCGCTTTGAGGTTGTGCTTGTTGGGGCTGAGACATTCCTTTGATTGCCGAAACAATGGCGGCATCATCCATTGAGTCCGGGAACTCAATTTGTCCTTGGCCGGGAACGTCAATAATCTGAGGCATTATTCAATCGCCCCTGTGGCTGGGTTGAACCGGCGAACACGGCCTTGAGCTGGGGCCGCACTTGGTTGGGCAACAGGCTCTTGGTTTATTTCCTTGTACTTCTGCTGAAGGCGCTTAACTTCCTTCAAAGCGGCTTCGCGTTCAGCAACAGGAACAGTGCGATCACCAATCTTGCCAGCCATCGTCTGATAGTTTTGTACATCGAAGTTAGACTGCGGGCCTTCCATGCGCGGGACATTCGCAACCAGCCAACCCGAAAGAGCTTCAAGCTGTGCTGCGGTTTGAGCGCCTTTACTGGTCACACCAATAGCCCGGCCAGCGGTATCCAAGGCAGAGCCGACTCCACTAGCAGTTGGCTTTTCCTTTAACAACTTTTCTGCTTGATCAAGTTGCCCAATCATCTGATCAGCCTTACGGACAGCTTTACCTTTCTCTACCCCAAGTTCTACGCCAGCCTTAGCGCCTTCCTTGGAGCGCATCAATTCACCTTGCAGAGAAGGATCGTATTGAGCGCCTAGAACACTCCTACCGCCTGCCTGAATAGGCTCCATTTGACCAGTGCGGGCATTGAATGCCATAACGCCTTGAGCCGTCTGTACAGGCTGAAAGTAAGGTTGAGCGCCAGCACCACCCATGCGCTTCATTTCACGCTGAAACTCTTGCTGTTGTGCAATTTGATCTGCACGGGCTTGACGTTGCGCTTCAGCTTGCTGCATGCGGAACTGACGATCAGCCTCACGCTCTGCCTGACGGGCTTCCATCTGCGGGAACTGAGACAGACCCTGTAGGCCAGCCTGACGAAGTGCAGGAATCTGACTTGCAGATAGTCCTGTGTAAGCCGCATATGGATCACCCTTTTGAGCAGCAGTGGTCGTTGTCGGCATTACGTTGCCTTCATCATCCATCGGAGTCGCCGGGGCATTTACCATCTCAGGCGTCCCACGCAAGGCTTGGGCGAACTTCTGCAGATCACCCTGTTCAATCTGTTGCTTACGTTGCGAGAGGTCTTGAGATGCTTTATCCACATCCTTCAATTCACTCATGCCAGCATATTGACGAAGCGCAGCCGCGATAGCCTCACCGGGTTGTTTGACGAAGATACGCCCCACCATTCGACCCTGTGGAATCTCAGTCTGCCGAAGTTGGTTAGCCATCATTCGGCGCTGCTCTAATTGCCTTTGCTGCAGGTCAAAGTCGTCCATAATCCACCGCCTTATAACCATCAACCTCAAACACGGCTTCAGGCATTACTTTTTCAAGTTCCTGAGCCATCACACCGACATGGGTAGGCCCGCCCCATACATAGTTGTAGGAGTACAAACCAACTCCGAGTTCATCCACAGTTCCGATACGTTTAATATTGGTCTTCAGGCGTTCATCAGAAAAAAGCCCAGCCCCCAAAGATGATCCTAGAGATGCTCCAATTGGACCGCCAAACATGCCGCCTGCAATCCCACCTGCCACAGCACCTAAACCAGAACCTTGAGCCTTCTGAGCATTTGAGCTTTCAATATTTGCACCATACTGAGCATTAGCAGCATTCAGGTAATCAGGGCCTTGAACTTGCTGTTGCTGGGCAAATTGTTGGAATTGTGGGGCCTGAACTTGATTACCCGAGCGGAGGGCATTGATCAGGTTCAATGGCCGATCCTGCATATATGCTTGTTCTTGAAGGGCGGCAGAACGGTTAGCCTGATCAAGATTAATACCTTGCAATGCTGCTTGTAGCTCTAGGTCGTTACGTTGCTGCCCAGCGAGATTCTGCTCTCTTCCGTACGCAGTCGAACCTAGACCAATACCTTGATTGGCAAGTCGTTGACGCAAAGCCTCCTCAGACTGTTGAAGCTGAGGCTGAAGACGGGACATAATCGCTTGTTGTGCGGTTTGTCCTACGTCAATCGCTCTTTGTGGGAGTTGCGAGGTATCTAGCTCAGGGTTCTCAAATAACTGTCGAGCTTTATCAAATCCTATGTTAGCGACCTGACCATACTTAGTATTTAGGGATAGTTGCTCATTGAGCGCCCTTTGGGCTTCTGGCGTCAGATTCATATTCTGCGTCCAGCCAGCTCCCGTCTCTACCTGCTTACCCGTCTTAGGGTCAGTAGTGTACTGTGGTTTGTATTGGTACGTCAGAGAACCATAAGGCGTGAATTGATTAATTCGATTCGCCTTAGTTGTGTATTCTGCAGCCTCACGATTCCCCTGAGCGGTTTCTTGTGCAGCGCCTTTGTAATCCGGTGCTTCTGGAGCATCCCCTTTGCCATATAGGCGGAGTCGGCCAAGTGGGTCTTTTTTAAACCCTTCTTGGTGAAACTCTGGAATGTCTAAATGATGGAATCGCATGACAACCTCACAAATATCTACATTCTTCCCGGAATATCCGGTACAGAAGCAAATCGCCGTCAGGGGTTGCCCGATCTAACTTGCATTCTAGCTCAAACCCTAACCTTTGTACAAACTCTTGCGCAACTTTGTTTGTGCTTTTAATTGGAGCAGTAATCCTTGTTGCCTTCAATTGATTAAAGGGGTAGTCAAACATGATTCGGATGAATTCTCGATTAGCCCATCCTTTTTCACCCCTTATGTGGGCAAGGATATTTGCACCATTGAAGTCTTCATATAACACTCCGGCCACTAACCAATCATCCTTAACCCATCCAATCGTGCTACCTCTTCCTTTCACCCATGTTCCACCCGCTTTTTCGCATACCCAAGGCCCTGTTACATCGTCATTAAGATAGATCACAGAACACCGTTAGAGGATTGCCAGACATAATCAACGTTTGAAAATTGCACATCAGCACCGTTCCCTTGAACCTTTAAACGGAGGGCAGCAGAGTTAGCTACAGCCCCTACGGTATTCCATCCAGTGACTTGAGCTAATGAACCACCCCAAACCATAGAACCCCAAACCATAGAACCCCAAACCATCCCGGTGGGGGGTGTGTAACTTAGGCTCCCAGTTGCAGGCTGGGCTAGATAATTGGTATTCAATCCGTAGAGAATTGACGGGGTTCCGCTGGTCTGGATATAAGGGCGAACCATTGTGAAATACTTGTTAAACGACTTACTCCCGAAATAACTAAAAGCGGGTAGGCAATCCGCTTGAATCGGAGTTGAGTCGTCAAGGTTCCCCGTCCATGCTTTAGAAACAGTGGTCGAGTTCCCAAAGTAAAGACCTGTCGAGGCATTCAGCCAGACGTTAGCCGCCCAGCCTGTGAATTTAGCCCACGCCCCTGTAATGGTATTTTGAGCGTACTGGTACTTCTGAGAAGTAGAAGGAATGTTGAGGATTAACATATTTGCATCAGGATATAGACACAACTGCCAACCAAAATTGCTATAGAAGGAGTTTGCCGCGATGGAAACTGAGTTCTGAATCTTGTCTGTCAGTGCTACCCGGCGATCAACAGAAGCCGACAAAAGACCCTTGCCGAGCGGATAGACGCCTTCCGTAGTATTCATGGCTAGATCACCACCGAACTTGACCCCACACCTTCGGCCAATAGGTTTCCCGAGCATCCACACACCGACAAGCTGCCAAGTAGAGGAGGATGAAGGATCAGTTCCTCGATAGACGGCGATTTCCCCCATTGACGAGATGACTACAAGGTGATCATCGACCCCGTCCCCTGCGTCAATCGTCCAAGGATAGACGGCCATGATGTAACCACCGTGGCGGAATATCGACCCAAGATCAAGGAATGAAGCAGCACCACCAATACTCAAGACGGGTAGATAGGCAAGCTCGAGACTGTCGATAGTGACAAGGAATAGTCTGTTCTTGAAGACACAACCATGAATAATTTCGGATGTAGTCAGGCCTGTGATAGCAGGTGTTGATACTCCAGTTACAGCGGTCCAAGTAGTACCATCCCAAAGACGGGGAGAGTCAGCGCCATTGAACAGGTATAAGAAGCTACCACCGGGAGTTGTTATCTGTACGTCTTGGAAACGTGCATTGGTTAAACCTGTCTGTACAGCAGCACCTAAAGGCCCCTCTGCCGTTACGTCATAAATAGACGTTCCAGCCGCCGCAAATAAAGTAGATACCCCATCAGTCGGAAGGTACTCGACCAGCGTTTCTACAGGGCTTACAAACCCGGTTACATGGTTCAATTTACCCTTGCGAATACCACAATAGGAAGGGTAAGGCCACCAGTTCTCCAAGACTACCGCATCAGTAGGCGGCATGTCGGCGATAGAGTCTCGATCATTAATTCCTCCTATCGGGCTTGGTATGCTGGTAGTTTTAAATTTTGGCGTTACCATTGCGCCACTCGCTTATAATGAGTTAAAGGAGCAAGCACATGGAAGAGAACTGGAAAGCAATTCCCGGCTACGAGGGTCTTTACGAAGCATCTGATCTTGGCAGAGTGCGAAGCCTTGACCGCGTAGTATTCACGCAAAGCGGTATTTCTAGACGCATAAAAGGAAAACTCCTTAAGCCAATAACTTGCAAGGACGATCTTCGGCAGCAAGTTTCTTTGTGTAAAGATTACTGCGTGACCGTTATTCGTTTGCATCATGTAATTATGCTCACGTTTGTAGGAAATAGACCAGAGGGGCTTGTTACTTGCCATTACGACGGGAACCCATCCAATAATGCTCTTAGCAATCTTAGATATGACACGGCATCCAGCAACATGAAAGACGCTGTTAGGCATGGAACCGCAAATCTTGGAGAGCGATGCCCGTCTGCAAAACTTACTGCGGAACAAGTGCTTGAAATTCGCTGCCGACTTGAAATGGGCGAAAAGGTTGCAATTATTTCTCAATCTTTTGGCATTAGCCATCAGCAAATTAGCAAGATTAAAAATAGAACCCGGTGGCAACACATATGAACTATTTACATGCGCCGCGACAGATGTGGTTTTGAATTTAGGCGTAACCATCGTTAGTTACTCGGGAAAAAACCATCGGGTAAATTAGCGGTAGTCAGCAGTACAGTCGTCCCTACAGGGCTAAGACTCAACTTCTTGGCGCTCTTGTCTTGAGCCTTACATTGTTCTAGAAGGCCACGGAACTCACCGAAGTCAAACGTACCATCCAGACCCTTAGAGGCCTTCCACTGAGCTTTTAGACCCGTGATTAAGAGGGAATCCGGCCAAATAGATGTATCGGTGTCTGCAGTGAATTTAGCCTTACGGACGCCAGTATCACTAAGTGCCCAATAGCTAGAAATGTACTCATAAGCAAAGACCCAGCCATTACCCGGAATCGGGTTTAGGGTAATTGCTCTATCGAGAATGCGAAAACGAACGCGAGGCCCAGCATAGACAATCCCCGATTTAAAGGATTGCCATTCTTGAGGGGTATTCGGTCCCATCAAAGGCCAGCGGTTAGTACGGTCCCATTCAGTCTGTGGGATTTGCTTCATCCAGTCATCAGGGAGACTGTATTGAACCTGCCCGAATTCCAGCGTAACACCCGTCGCCGTGGCAGTAGCCGGCATGGTCATGGTTACGGTAGTCAAGTTATCCACAGACTCAATCTGTGAAAACTCCGTAATCCCATTACCTTGAATTGCGTACTGAGTTGAGAAGGTAGAGGTATCAGGAATATTCGTGATAACTGCAGATCCTTCTACCGTGTCGCCTGTCGTGGTCAGGGTAACGGTATTGATGATGTACTCGTTGTTAAGGCGCTCCCAGTCGAACTGACGGGTCAGGTCATTACCGAGCCGATTCAACAAAGCCAGAAATTGGATAATTTGCGGGTCAGTCGAGCCTACAACCATATTAGGTTGAGTTAGCCCGAGTTCTCCAGTGACTTGTTGAATCAGCTCTAGTAAGGTCATGCTATGCCTCTACAGTTTCTTTCTTTGGACGCCCCGGCTTGTTTTTCTCAGCGTTAGCGGAGATTTCAGCAATCTGGGCGCGCATGGCTTCCATCTCTTGTCTCAGGCGCTCATTCTCTGCCGCTTGTGCGGTTTGATGGGCGGTTCCTGCGGCGAGGTCGATGTAGTCTTTTGCCTTCTGCCGTAGATCAGTCCAGCCCATACCCAAACGCTGGCAATGAATGTCTGCAAGCTGGGACAGTTGTTCTACGGTGTGAATCTCGTAATACTTTGCTTCCTTGACTTGGGAGCGGGTAATCTGCGGCCACGTTTCCAGAGGAGTGCCAGTAACACCTTGGGCTTGACCGGCTTGGAATGCTGCCCATGCCTTCGGATAACGCTTCTTGTGATACTCAGTGACTTTGCCTTCGGTTACGTTGTTACGATCACCGGGGACTGTAATGCGGAAGAACGGGATTTCCTTGAAGATCGGGCGGCCAGCTTGTTCAGACTCAAACTTGTATTCCACCGCTTCCATGAAAAACTCAATAAAGGTGTGGGATTCATGTACAGGGTTTGCCATTTCATGCTCCAGAAAAGACGGGGCCGAAGCCCCGGTGCTGCATTAAGCCGAAAGAATCGCACCCCAAACAGTCGGGGCATATGCGATAAATCGGGCACGACCACCAGCAGCTACTGAGAAACCACCAGTAGTTGCGGTAAGGGCGTTGATTTGGGCGCCAGTCGTACCCGGATAAACGAGGAGTGCATTTGCACCCGAATTCATCACGGTAACTTCTGCGCCCGGTTCAACGGGAGGAAGAAGGACACCAGTACCAGAAGCAGTGACGGTGACGCGGTTGTGGATAGCATTCAAACGCAAAGCATCAGCGTTAGTCGTACCAGTCGCACTCAGCGCATTAGCCGTATCACCACAAATCTGGGTGGCATTTGCAGGCGAGGAGCCAGTGCCAGTCAGACGAGTTGGAATAGCCATTTGTATATCCTTTCAAGAAAGGGGGCCGAAGCCCCCAGTCTAATTACACGCTAGCTGCGGAGAACCAAGCACGATCACCGGAAGCAAGATCAACTGCAGGCGACAGATATGCACCACCAGAGGCGGTAGCAAGGAAAGTCGTAGCATTGACAGTGCAAACAGCGGTACTGGCAGTGATGGTTGCGTTAGCTTGGGCATAGACGAAGCGCTTACCATTGGAGGCAAATACTTGCGTACCAATTTGCGGCGCATCTTCCGAACCACCGGAGCCGAGGTCGGCAGCCAAAGTCTTGCTAACCAGATCAACACCCAAGAGTGGGGTAACGGTATATGGAGTAGCCATGATTTTATCCTTTCAAGTATTAATCGATCAATCCGTCAAAACCCCTTGATAGCGGACGCCCGAGGAGGTCAAGTTACCAGCCCAGCCAATCAGCTTGACAACGGCATCTTGATTCACGCTCTGACGATCACCACCAATCGGAACGAAGTTACGATCCTTGTGAGGGCGGAAGAACAGGTACTTGGTATTCAGGAAGTACATGCGGTTAGTGCTGATAGCGCCACCGATACCACCGTCTAGGAACACATCGCAGTTGAATCCAGCACCGAAGTACTTGAGCGAGGTGAAGCCAGCACCAGCCGAGCTTTCCGAGGTAACACGTTGGATAGCTTGCAGGCTTTCTAGGTAATAACGGTAGTAGTTGTTGTCAGCAACGATCATATCCGGACGATCAGTACCGCGAACCAATTGAACGGCCACGCGATTCATGTACGACTGGATATTGGCCGAGGAAGCAGCAGCGCCGCCATCGGTGGTTGCATCAAAAGCAACGTTACGCCAGAAAGACCAATTGACACGGGAGATACCACCATAAGTACCCGTAGCCGGCGAGGTCGATACAGCAGCAGCCAGACCCGTAATATCCTTACCGCCGTTACCCGTACCATCCGAATACAGACCAGTGTTGATGTCGTTCATCAGTTGGGCTTCGGCAACTTCGATACGGCCTTCCATCAGGTCGATAATCTGCTCTTTACCGCTGTTTTGGAGCATTTCAAGACCGGACATGGAGACAGCAGCAGCGTATTGCTTCAGGTCAAACTGAGCCGAGGAAATCGGGCTGTTCGGGGTAATGTCAATGACATCGTAGCCCGAGTAAGAACCGGAGTTCTCAGTGTTCGGGTCGTTGTACATCAACTCTTGAAGAATCACGTTACCGCCGGATACAGTCTTGACGTTGCCGCGTTCCTTCAGCTTCTTCAGCAGTGCATTGTTGTTAGTAACGTTGTCAGCCAGAACACCCGAACGGTTTTGGATGGTAGTGGTAACGATGTCACTCAAGTTGGCAAATGTAGCCATTTTAGGACTCCTTTATCTGTCAGCAAATGCCGCTTCGAGTTGTGACCGAAGCGACCCTTTAACAGGCTGAACCCCACTGGAAACTGGACTGGAGCCTTTTACACTGACAGAAGCAGCTTTTGCTTTCTGCACTTGTGCGGCATCAATCGCTTTCCTTTGGGCTTCGGCGCGTTGCTGGTCCAGTAGGGTTGTCCTAGTGTCCGGGCGCATCCATACAGCCATTTCATAGGCTTCCTTCTCCGATGTGGCTTTGCCGGTTTCCAGCAAATCTGCCATATCGCCCCGCACCGCCTCGAAGTGGGGGAAATTCGCACTATCGTTAGCCATTTGCTCAATGATTGTTTGGGCTTTGGCTAACTCATGTTGTTGAGTTTGATTATAGAACCTTTGTTGTTCATCTCGCAAGGCTTTTAGCTCGCTCATCAGATATTGAGTCTGCGGATCATGCTGTGGCGGTTCTTCTATCTGGGACAGATCGACGCCGTACTCCCGAGCAAGACGGGCGAACTCGTTTGCTTTGGTAATCGGGTCTGCGGTACGAAGCGTATGTTCAGTCTTCAGGAGGTGACTAATCGCTGTCGGCGCATCTACGCCTATCTGTTGAAGATAACCATTGAACGGGGTCACGGCTTGTTCATAAGCCCGAGCTTTATCTGCATGTGATTTCCATTCAGAAACACCCTTATGGAAGTCATTTTCCCGGCGTTCTGCCTCTTGGGTCAGAAGTCGAATCTCCTCACCCGTCAGCGGTTCCCCACGATCAGCCTTAAGGAAGGCCTCTTGTGCTGCAGGCTTCCAGCTAGACGGAGCTTTCCGTGGAGGAGGCGCTTCGGCTGCGAGTTCTTCTACAACGTCAGCGGTGGCTTCTTCCTTGTCCTTGGCTACGAACTTACCCGACTCATCCCTAGCACGGCCTTCTTCTACCGGGGCTGGGTCAGGTTCAGGTGCCGCTTCTACAGTCTCAGAAACCTCTACTGTGGTTTCTACAGCTTCTTCGGCGGGTTGTTCAAAGGCAGTTTCAAGGGCTTCGCGCAGGGAGGACATTAGGGTTTTCCTTTAGTCAGTGGGAACGGAGTTTGTCGATGGAATCGGATATGGCTCTGCGTATCCCTTCCTTATCGACCTTGGGGACTTCTTTCTTCATGTGAGCCTTTACTTCATTACCAATCTCAACCATACCGTGTTGTTTCAAATGGGCACGATGCTGAGATTTTGAGGTAATCATTGAGCCATCAACCATAGATTTATACGGTTGAATGTCTGTCTGTACGAATGGGGCTGTTAATACTCTGTGCATGGTTTTTTCACAACACACAGGCAAGTCTTCATCAATCCTAGCTATGGATCGGTAAATGTCTTGTTCAGACCCGCATTCATCGCATTTGAGCGCGTAGATAGGCATTACGGCCTTTCCTCCCATGAAATCGAATAGATGCCTTCTGATGGGTCATTGACCCCGATAAGCGGCTGCATGGTCAGGTAGTAGTCTCCGGCAGGTAGATATCTAACATCGTCTTGAGACGCCCCAATATTTGCTGCAGCTACGGTTTGTGATGCAGTTCTGGCGCGGATTACATCTACTTGGGTTCCATTGGTAAATGTCCCGCCTGTGTAGAACGTGGCTTGCGCGGTGTAGTAGTTACCACTAGGGAACACACGCCTACTCGTTGATCTGTTCTTGGCAATTACAGGGATAGACGACCAACCACCACCATCAGTTGATCCGGTAAATACCTGAATCCGTACCCCACCTTTATCCACTTCAACAATCTGAGATTGAAGGATGAAATCTACCGGGCAAGAGAACTTGAAGTTCCTCGTACCGGCCACGGCTAGTTCTGTGTTTTGCTCATCCGAGAATTCAAAGTACGAACGGAACTCCCGGCCCTCAAAGAAGCCGGTTTGTCCAACATCAACCCGGACGCGATCAAATCCGCATCCAAGATTAGAAGTGACATTGAGTAAGTTCGTGTAGGACATTATGTAAGCAGTAAAACTCTAATGTTGTGGTCTTCAATTTCCTGAGCCCTTTTAAGCTCAAGCTTCCTCATAATCAGTCGTGCAATGACTCTTTGAACCTCAATCCCGAGGTAGGTCTGTTTAAGGTCTATCTCTGGGTGACTCTCTTTAATCTCTTCCTTAACTACAGCGATTGCTTGTTGTGGTTCTTCCTGTACTAGCTCGATAACCTCTTCTAACGTGGGCTTCTTCTTGTCCCACTCAAACATCTCACGGTATTTCCGTCGCCAGAAACCGTCATGGGTATCCGTTGGTTCAGGTGGTACTGGATTCCCGCCTGCACCATCAATTAACCCGATAGTTAGAAGATGAATCCACATTAAAGGAGCGTTTCTTGTCCCGGACGAGCGGTGAAAGTAGGAGTTCCGGTGTTGTTTTCAGTGACCAATTGAACCCACAGGCCGGCAGGGATAATCCCCGCAAGCGTTCCGGTAACGTTCTGCTGTAGGGCTAGGCCGATAGTCAAAGTACCCGTCTGTCCATTGACGAACCGAGTTACCTCTTGAGTGCCAGTAGTGCAACTGGAATTCGTGTAGGTACGCATATAAACAGTGCCTTGCTGACCGGCTAATAGACTCAAGCTAGTACCAATATCCACTGCATAACTAACGAATGCATCCCGAGTGCTGGAGACTTGAAAACAGGTATTCAGGGAGCGAGTCGTGTAGTTGAAGCTGCGTGCAACCGGATTTACCACGCCGATAGCAGTACGGGCATCTGCCTGAGTAGCGGCGGTCAGGACAGCACGACCTACTGAAGTCGAGTTAGTAATGTCAGCAGCAAGGCCAGTGAATGCGATGGTAGCAAACGTAGGCTTGTTGAGAATCTGTGAGTTCCCGCTCACCGAGTTCCAGTCTGCGTTAGGCCACACAATCTCAAGAGTGGCACCGTTAAATTGAAGGGGAGAAGACAGTTCTACCCAGTCAGGCAGAAGGGTAGCGAGGTTGTAACGCAGCAGACCGGGGCCACCCGTAGGATGAGCCGTAACCCGCTGGATGTTGCCGGTATCAAGACTATTGCGCTGAGTCAGCAGAATGTCGTCAGGGCCAGCATAAGCCAGAGTTGAAACAAGGCTTAGGCCTGTGATTAGACGTTTGAGGATACTTGTGTCCATGTGTTTGCTCCTGTTTTCTGATAGGTTTTAGAGTCATTAGCCAACATACTTGTGATGGTGTTGTTGATCGTTCCACCATTAATCGTTAATGACGTAATGTCTCTATTTGATGTAAAGCACCACAACTGACCTAGCCTAGATGTGGCATCAGCAGGCGCAGTTAATGTTAGGGTTGCCAAGGTTGCGGCTGGTGTAAGAATCAATAGGCGATCAGTGGAGTCAGGCGTAGCAACCACTGTAGCCCCAGAAGCAGGGCTGGCAGTCTGAACCGCCATACCTTGGTAAAGGGTTGAGAAAACCCCGCTCATATGCACTCACCACTAATGAAAGCGGTTGCACTGGCGGTCTTCGTGAATGGTCCGGTAGTCGAAAACACAGCCGTACAGCCAGTGGTAAATCTCAAAGGAGTTGCGAAGTCCAAGATAATCCCGGCATTAGCGGCGACAGGAAGAACCTTTGTCGGCGTTACTGTTCCGTCTGCAGGGGCGCTAGTAGCGTTGAATAACATTAGATAGCCAGACACAGCACCCGTACAAATATTGACACTGTAAAGGTTTCCTGCTGATGCCTTTAAGACAACATTTGACGCAGCAACCGTTGTCGCTATCGGAGTAGCCCCCGCCGCACTAGCGGTGGCAGCAGCACTCACCATCCCAATATTGTTTGATCCGCCCGGTAATGCAGTGGTCAATGAGACATTCTGAGTAATAGACGATTCAAGCGTGCAAGGAAGGCCAGAATTGGCACTCATCATGGACACGTTCTGAATCGTTACTGGAAGAGTCGAGCAGTTCCCAATATCAACGAAACCAATCGTCCAAGTCGTTCCACTCGCCGGGTTGGTCGTACCGTTACGGCAGCGAATCTGAAGGTATAGCTCAGTCTCGTTCAGCGGGACATTGCGAACACGCGAAGCCCGACGGGTAATTTCAATGCCAGTAGCAGACGCGCCTGTTTGGTCAGCAAACGCTGCCTCACCGTCAGAAACAGAGATAGTCCCTACATGACCTGAAGCAGTCGTATTGATCGTTGCCGCCGTGACGCCACTGGCATAACCCCTGCGCTGGCAATCGAAGTCTGCAGAAGTGGCTGTCGTTCCCTGATATGTGATCTGGTGGTAGTTCCATCCGAATAGGGAGAGAGTCCCCGAACCAGTAGCCGGCCAGCTAGCCACCGTAAAGGTGACAGACGTACCCGATACCGAAGCGATAGCATAGCGATTTGGAAGCCCAGCCGCGCCAGTAATGTTCCCTAGATAGACGGACTGACCTACGTTTGCAGAAGTCCAAGTCGTACCCGGAATAACCACTGTAACGCTAGTGGATGAGTTGATCGTATATGCGAGGTTATCGCCAATAACATCGACTAATTCAACGAAGAAGTTGTTTTGTGCAATACGTTGGGAAAGCGTGGTATTCCAGCGCCAGATTAGATTTCCACTGAATGGATTTACAGAGCGCGCAATCGTTTCAGCATTGGCTGTGGTGCCAGCCGTGATAACCAGATTCCCACCCGTTTGATTGATCGTCTGACCAGTACCCGTCCTTACTAGTGTAAGGAAGTCAGGATCAACGTTATTTGCATAAGCGCGATCAAATCCACAACGATAGGAGAACGCAGGAACCGGAAGGATTGGCACATACATACCATCCTGCGTAGGCATTCCAATGCGTGCAGGGGCCGTAATGTTGTACAGATCATTAATAATGTCTAATACAGATTGATCTAGCACAGGAACGGAAGATGCACGAAGCTCTGCATCTGTCAAACCTTGGACAAGACCCGTATCCACCGTGCCTGTAACAGGCATAGGGTTGCCTGCATTGACTGGGCTAGATACACCGTCTGCACCAATATCTATCTTGGATAGAGGAAACTTAACGCCAGCAACATCATCTGCGGCAAATGAATCACCACCTGCCCCCGGATTGGCAACGAACGGTTCAATAGCCATTATTCGATTACCTCGATTGCACCAATTGCACGGCCATCCGGTCCCATCTCTAGGACACGGCGCTTAGGTTTGTTCATTTGTGTTACTGCGTCTGCAAGAGAACTCATGGCCTCGGCAATTGCTTGGGTGGATTGTTCGGCTACGGCGCGCATCTCCTGCCCTGCTTGAGCGAGTTCATCGCCCTTTGCGGTCAGTTCCCCTTTGCCATCTACTACAACAGAGGTTTCGGCCTTTGAGTCGGCTTGAATCTGGGCAATCTCTAGCTTCGTTTGGGCGTCCAGATTGGCTTTATAGGTAGCGCGTTCAGTTTCAGCTTGTTGGCGCATGAGTTCCATTTGTTGCTCATGCTGCATACGAGCAGCTTCTACTTGTTGTTGGTTCTGAATCTTCAACTGTTCAAGTTGGGCAGCGCCTTGGAGCTTGGCCTGTTCCAATTGCATACGGCCTTGTTCAATCTGCATTTGGCCTTCCATTTTGATCTGTTCAGGATCAGGCGGTGGCTGTTGTGGCTCCTTCGGTGCGGTCATCTGGGCCATTGCGGTATCAAACGCAGCTTCCATCTGACGGCCACCCTTGAAAGCCCTAACACCATAGAGGAGCATTTCAGCAAGGAGTGGCATCAGTTCCGGGGCTTGTTGGGCTGCTGGCAATGCTTGTTGTAGGAATCCACCTGCAGCGTTAAGGAACTCCATGCGGGATTCCTTCTCTGTCTGTTCATCCATCTCAACAAGGGAATCACTCGCTACTTCAATACGGAATGAACGGGAGGGCTCTTGCTTTAATAGTTGAATGGCTTGTTCTGCAAACTGTGCGTCCTGAGTCCCCATGATCCCTGACATTTCAATCAGGTTTTGTGGGGAGTACAGATCAGCCATCATCTGGGCTTTGATTCGCAGGACTTCAGAGGCGAACTGGGCCACATCGGTCTGCAGTCGCTTCAGACGGAGAGAGGCATACTGACTCTTGATCTGTTGGGCAGTCGCAGTTTCAGAGGCAACCGAAGCGCCCCGGATAATGTCCGATAGCCCGGTTATCTCATAAATTACCTGTTTGGCTTGTTCTCTGGAGGCATAGCACTCATTGAGAGCAGTCAGCACCATCTCAAGCGGGAGGAAATCAACCACCCCCTTAATCCCACCCTTTTCAGAGAACGCAGCCCAATTATCTACAGGGATTAGCGTGTTATTCACACCCTCAGACAACATGCGCTCAACACCCTTTTGGGATGCGTCATACACACCAACAACCTTGACCGCCTCGACCAACATAGCAATACGGTTAGTTAGGTTGTCTAGCTCTTGCGCCTGATCCTGATACTGGGCGAAGTCAGGGACGGGGACTAGGGTATCCGTAGTCTGAGTTGCATACAGGGGGCGAGGGATAGGCCAGAACGAATCTAGGCCGTAGGGGTCTTCCTTCTCGTCTAGGGTATTTTGGCAACCTTCAGCCACCCAGAAAACAGTCTTGGTAGGCTTGACCCAAATTTCCCAGACTTGGGCCTTCTTCATGTCTCCCATATCGGAGACTTCAATCTGTTGGTTCTTTAGCTCATCCAGACCGATAGGTTCATGGGTAAGGGGTACATCCTTGAAATCCTCCCCGAATCGCTCAATACCGTCCTTTTGTGTCATATAGACACGACGGGCAACCCACGTTACTTCATCCCATGTACGGGCAGGCGAACAGCGGAAATCCTCCCAGAATACATAATCAACGGGAGTACATTCGTATTGAGAGTTAGGGACTTCAGGCTGGGAGTCGGTGACTTCCTCGTTACCTTCTTCTAGAACTTCAGGATCAGCATAAGCCTCGTCCCGTTCCTTAGTCTCGAATCGTACCCAGACCACGCCACGACCCGGCAATAAGCGATCTAGGACAGCGTTCTTTATGGAGGCATCAAAGTCTCCATAGTGGTCAATCTCATACTGTAGGGCGCGCTCAAGGATTTGGGCTGCAGTCCGTCCAATGGGGTCTTGGTCTTTGAATCGACGTTGAACATCAGCCCTTGGAGTTTTACCGTATAGGGCCGGGAGCATGGTCTGAATGTTCGACCACAGAATGTTGTAACGCTTGGTGTTGTCTGCCCAGCCAGTACGCTCATCACGGTAGCGACGGACGATCTTCTTAGCCCGTTCCGACCACTTCTCATCCTCTTTCTTGGAGAGCTTGAGTTCAGAGAGCCATTTACGGGCTTGGTCTGTCTTTGGTTTATCTGCTTTGACTTCTGCCATATGGCACCTATGGGGTAATAGTTACTGCCACGGCACCATTAGCAGCAAATGGGATTCCGTTGGAGTAAGTGGCGGCAGCATTAGTAGATACACACAGGGCACCCCCTGAGCTTAGCGGTAGGCCGTTAGTCCATTGGGTATTCGCTGGCAGGCCTGCAGTGGCATCAACATAGATAACCGGGCCAGTGTCATCACGGAATAGACCGTTGGAGAATTCATCCCCGCCAGCGGTAGCGGCTTTGTTCTGGGTAGCAGTGCTATTGACGAGAACGCCACCACGATAGGTATCAGTGGCTACCACAGCAGCGGTATTAAGGGGAACTGAGGAGCCAACAACAATAAAGGTTGCCATTTTAGTACCTCGCTTGGCGTTTGGGCGTATCAGCCCATAACTCGTCCAAAGGTGCTGTGATTATTCGACCATTATGGCCCTTTATTGGGAATTGTGCAACGGGTTCTTGTGGTTCTTGTTTGCGTTCCTTCATGATTATTGCGCCATAACTGAATCCATCCCCATCATGGGATGCCCAATCATGCTCTGGATCAGAACTGAACATTTTGCGTTCATCGTCCCATTTGTAGGCCCATGACCTAAGACCATCCAAGCCCTTCTCGCACTTGTCAGAGAACGCAACACGCTTAATTACTGTTCTGGCCGCATTTACCCGATCAGGTTTCTTGCTATCAGGGGTTATGTCAACCTTATCCCAGCCGAAATAATGCCCGAATATCTCAACAGCACTGTGCTTTGCGGCAAACGTCTTAGCCCTAGCATCATGCGGGAGCCATATCTTCCCAAGGGCTGATTCACCTTTGTTGTTCTTGTACTGGCTGATCTTCTCATTCAGGCGCTCTGCCCATTGATCAGCATCCAGACCAAAGCCCCCATCATAATCAACGATGTTATAACCGCCGAAACAAGGCTGCCAAAACCACCAAGTGGATGTATCCCGGCGTCCAATGTCCGAGCTAATGATTAAAGGTGCGCCTTCAGGATCATACTCAACATGAGCCCCTACCCGTCCAGACCGCTCAGCCTCCATGATAGAGCGAGCAAGGATGGCCCCGATATTTGCGGCATCAAAGCTGCACAGATACTCCTGTTCATACTTTGAACGCCCATAATCATCCCCAAAGTCGTCTATGTAGTTCTGCAGTTCATCTGCCAACTGTTGCGGGGTGAATATCCCTGTCTGCGTGGCGTCTAAGATTTGGGCAAACGCCTTAGGGTCTTTCTGTGCTGCTGTCAGGGTTCTCAGGGCATGATTTCTGCCCCGTGGCGTGGTGTTGAATATCTGCCAGCCGTTGTTCTCCATGATGATGGGACGGAGATAAGCCCGTACATCAGGGTTTGACAATGCCCACTCTGAATAGACAATACCAGCGGGAGGAGAGCCAACTAGGCTATCAGGGTTATCCGATCCAACGACCTGAAACACAGAATCATTCTGGAACGTGATCTTCATTTCCTGATTATTGACAGCCTTCCTCAGCTCATGAGGGAAAGCCTCATCTATACGCTTCTTCCCTGTATGTGGGTTGATAGCATCCCAGATGGCTTTACGGGCTTGGTTGTACTTTGGAAGCATGTACCAATAACCAGCCACACGCTCAAAGGAAGCCACTGCCGTTCTATGTAGGCCTAGCTCATCCTTACCCGAGCGTCTATGCCATACCAGTTCAGCATGCTTACCCCCGTTCTCCAGATACTCCCATGCGGCCATTTGGTAGCCACGCGGTTTCCATTTATTGGGGAGGCTAATCCTTGCCAAAGCGGACTATCTCAACCACTAATGGGCCACCATCTGCGCCGCTAGCCTCTACCTGTTGCTTAGGCTTACCGTCTAGGCGGTCTGCAAGCATCTGTAGTGCCCAAGGCTCTCCTGCATCAGCAGCATCTAGTAATTGTTCTGCTGCCTTGCGTAGTCTCTTACCATCATCCTGAGCAATAGCACGGCTGACAGCATCCAAGAAAGGCTTGTTTAATGCCCTTCCTTCTGGATTACCTGACTCACCGGGTTTCCAAGCCATTGTTAGCAGTCCTATTTATTTGTTTTGCAATTGTGTTGCAATGTAACTCAGATACTCTCTGCCGTGGTCTAGATGGGCCTTCATAGCCTCATGTATCCACATACCTTCCTGCATGTACTTGTCATCAAATGACTGTTCGTACTTGTCTAGGAACCACTCATCAAATGTTGGCATATTATTCATTATGCAACTCAGTTGCAAAGTAAAGTTCTTTCACGACCTTAGGGTGATTATAGGCCCATTGGTCTATCGTTACTTCGACTGGGCAGCTTTTGAATAGTTCGTATTCAGCAGCTAATACTGCCTTCTCAAAGTAATCGCATGTGTCCTTACCTTGAGCGATTAAGGCATCAGCTTGCTTCTCGTCTAAGCCGAATACCATGCAACCCATCATTCTGTCTATGAATTGGTCTTTAGTCATTATGCAACTCAGTTTCGCTTGAGCCCACGCCCATATGGGTACATCACAATCCTATCCCCATGCTCATCAGGCGGTACTAGTTGTAACTCAGCTCTTACCATCTCACTTTCAAGCATGGAAGCTTGTTGGACAGCCTTTAGGTATCTGTTACGGTAATACTCCAGATTAGCCCTCTTGCCTGCGTCTGATAGCTCATCCATGCCAGCGCTTCCCTCTAAGGTATTGTTGATGGTCTGCAGCGTTCTTTAGGTCTTGCATTGCGTCTTCAATTGAGTCCTTACCAAACTCTTGCAGGCTATCAAGCGCAATAGGAGAAGCGGCGTTAGTCACTGGGTCGATTACCACAGCGTAGTCACCGCACATCACTAGATCGTATCGCTTCTGATATAGCGCCATTTTCTTACTCCTATTCCTTGATTATGAAGGATTGTTGGTGTTTGTCAAGCAGCTTGATCTGTCACTTGATCAGTGAGCCACTTGATGAATTCAGCCCAAGTCAGGAAAGCTGCATCCTTAGATTTACCCTGTTCTTGGTATTGGACGAAGATTGCGCCATTGCTCAGGACGCGAACGTTAAGATTTACCATTACTTGATTCCTCTACATTGATTGCACATTAGAGATTTACCTTGAAACTGGGCTGGGCTCCTAGACTTCCTACAACACTTACATGTCTGAGTTCTCCAGTTGTAACAGTGGGCGGATTTGTTTGTCTCTGCTCTGTATTTGTCTTCTTGGCTAGGAGTCATGCGGCTTCCTTGATAGGTTCGTCCATGCCAAAGCCTGCATTATCCAGCGGCTCAGGTGGGAAGGGCTTCAGCCATTCGTCCGGGCAATCACAGGTTATGCCTACACCACCGTATTCAGTGATCAGATTACCTCCGTGGCTTTTGACTCGCCAGACTGGGCCATACTTTGAATGCTCGCCTTGATAGGCTACCACCTCCACAACCTTACCAACGTTCAAGCCGTCAGTTCCGTTGATGATGTGAGCCATGTCTCCTTTTTTGCAGCGCATGTTATTCCGGCTCCAATACTCGTTTAGCTTGCCTTACATAGTCTAATACTTGCTTGATTAATTCTTCGTCTGCGTCTTCTCGGTGCTTGAAGTGGTATTCATGGACCGCTTTTAGTAATAGGTTTAGTTCTTTGTCTAGCTTGTTGTTTAGTTCTTTCATACTTTATCCCTCATCAGATAGGATGAATAATCCACATATTTCCACATCCCCGACCTTTCTTTAAGTAAGGAAGAGTACATGTTTGCCATTTGTTCCAGAGCATCCCTTAATTCTTCGATGCTTAGGGTGTCTATTGGTTTTCCTTTCCACAAGGCAATCTTTTGCAATTCCATTATTCTTCCTCTCCGTTTATAGGTTGTCTCGGTGGGCTAGGTAGGGGCATCCAGTATTGGTATGGTGCGTCCTCAGAATTACCTCGCGCCACGCCAGCAATAGCGTAATGCTCATGTTCATTGAAGTAGTCCAGCCACAAACCATCATCCTTCCAATCAAACGCATAACGCGCCGGATGATCAATATCTTCCTTATCTAGCCACATAACTACAACGAGCTTACCTTCAGGTGCAGTATCGATTGGTTGCCAGTTATCTTCCATCTTTAAGCTCCTTTAGCTTTGCCCGGTAATGGGCGGTTATCTCTGCCAATTCTTCCCGCGTCCAGTTCCGTGGCCGATTGTCGTTTTCCAGTGCCTCGACTCTCTCAACCCCAATTCTTTGAATCAGGTTTTGTCTGTACTCTGCCTGATTCCCTGCCTTGTTACGGTTGCAATATACTGATTGAGCTGAGGCGTTATCTTCGTTGTATCTAAGGTGCCCTGCCGCTGCAACAGTCCTGAAGTGACCACAATCTATGTCCTTGTTCAAATACCAGTCCAAAGGCCTACCGCAGCACCCGCATGGCTTTCCAAAGTCCCTAGCCTTGATATAGGCATTGAAAGCTGTCTGAGCGCGTTCTAGGTGCCATTGGAGCTTCTTGTAGTACTCCAGCTTCTCCTTGTGCTGCCTTTTCTCTTCAGCCGCTCTACGGGCCTCTAAACGGGCTTCCTTGCGTTCTTTCTTCTCTCGCTCAATCCTTGCTAGCTCAACTGCGCAATCAGGACTACAGGCTTTATGCGTCATGCTGCGAGGTTGAAATGGGTTTCTACAGATAGCGCACTTCTTTGGACGGCTAGAGAAGGTCATTGGTTAGGCATCATCCAAAAGCAATAAAGCTTTATTTGGCTCTGGCTCCGTAGCAATTGGCATAACTTCTTTCTGACTGTTGCCAAAATCAATTTTCCACAACATCTCCTCTCTAAATTTCCGAAGCTGACGTTCCTGATCACGAATCGCGGAATTTTGGATGTCATCGTAAAGACCTCCCAAAAGTGAGCCAGTCATGATTTACTCCGGGAACAATTCGGAAAGAACGCGCTTGTACTGCTTGGTGCGGCGCTCAATCAGGGCAACTTCATCAAGCTTGTTCAGTAGCTTGTCAAAGTCAATGGTCTTGGTTGCGCATAGCTCTTGAATCTCAGCCTCTAGGGTAATGGCCTTTTCGTCCAGCTTTGCCATCTCTAGTTCTGCTTGTGCCTTAACCTGACGGGCACGCATAGGGGCCAGTGCTGCATCAACAACTTCCTTGGTCTTACCTACTAGTTCGCTAAATGGCTTCAGTTTCATTTGATTCTCCTGTCTATCTACCGTGTGTAAGAGGGCACACAGGACCCTTACTTCTTTATTTGTCCTTTACTTCGTGGCTAGGTTATCTCGTCAGAGAGTTGGCGGATAGCGCCTGCAATCAAATCAGCACAGTTGGCGTAGCGTCCATCGTTGTACTTTTCTGCCAATTTAATTGCTTCCTCTAGTGCTGCCTTAGCACAGGCTTCCCGGTCTGCATTGATAAGATCGTATAGGTTCAAATAACATTCCCCTACCTCTCCACCAGTGGCTACTGCTTCACTGTAAGCAGATAGTAGATCGTCAAAGTTCTTCGGGAATTCAGGCAACTTGAATGTCATCATCTTTCCTTTCAAAGGCTTTATTTTTCATTTGTCTTCTGGCTTAAACGCGGGCGATCTCGGCTCAAAGATCATCGTCTTCGTGAGTCTTTTGGCCTTCAATCAGCGGGTCGCCTGTGTGTGACCAATACGGCGCAAAGTCATAAATACTTACCATCTCAGAATCAACCGCGTAATCAGCCAATTCAACTAGCAACGGGCGCATTTGTTCTGCGGTCAGGCCAGCAGCCCAAACTGTCAGTTTTTCAAAGTCTTTCTTCATCACTCTTCTCCTCAGTCTCATATTCCTTGATAACCATTGGGTTCTCTTCCTTACTACATAGCCTTATGTCTTCTGTGGCTTGTCCTAGTAAGTAATGAGCGCATTTCTCTCGGGATTGGCACCAGCCGCCAGCGCAGCCTAGTTGGTTTGTCATTTCTTAGCCCTCATAATCTCTTTCATCTTCGCAATGCTAGCGATTGCCTTTGGTGACAGCCCGGACATATCGGATTTATCCTCAAGCAATCCCATCACGCCTTTACCATCATTTACCGCTTGGCAGGTAAGCATTCCTGCGTATTTACTTCCTTCCAGCCTGCCAGAACTTATGGCATCTTTGATTACTTCATCACGCAGGCCTGTATCCGTTCCTAATGACGGGAACCAGCCGGGGGTTATGTTCTTCTCACGGTTAGCCGCCACGATTCGTTCGTAAGCGTCCCTGAAAGCCATACGGGCGGCAGTTGAATCGCCCGTTTTCATGATCGGTCTAGCAAACCCCATTGCCTCGTTTATTTCTTGATTCGTCACTACCGTTCGAGACTCGTCAAATCCCATCAAAGCGATAGACCAAGCCTCATTACCTGTTGGCCTGCCATCTCCGGCGTCAATACGCTCGATTACAGCCGATATCGTTAGCTTCCCCTTCAACTCCCTACGGCACTTAACCAAAGCCGCTAGAACGGCGTTTTCAGGGTAGTGCAAGAGGTCGGACTCCATCACTTGCAAAGACGCCTTGCTCAACTCGGTTCCGGTCAGTTCGGCAGTAACGGCGATAGCCTTTAGAACGTTGCTCATGCGGCACCCCGTTCGGCAAGGATTTCGCTTACGGCGTCATAGGTCGAACTGGTCCGGTCAATCTGTCTCGCAGACGTTTGGGTAATTCTCCGGTTAGTTGCCCACTCCATCCTGACCTTTTCAGCGTCAGCAAGAAGCTGTTTAAAATCGTGGCCCTTCTTGACATAGAAGGAATCGTTGTGACCAACATAGAAGGCAGCAACCTCTGGCGACTCATCATAACCAATCCGCTTTACAAAGTTCTTGACCACGGCATTAACAGCCGCGTTCCTGACTGGCTCAGTTCCATAGCGACCAAAGTAAGCATTGTTGTATGAAGACCATGTTTTCCGGCATGCCTCTTGAATCTCATTTTCTTTCCCGTCCGTTAGCGAAGCGCCACGGGAACTTTTTGAATCAGGTATCAGTGAATCATGATTCAGTAAATCAGGAATCAATGAATCAGAGCGTTCTGGCACCGTTTTTTCACCGTTGCATAACGGTGTTAGTTCGCACTCTTCGTCAGAGTCGCATGGTTGCGGGTAATTCTTCGCCTTCTCTGTATGGTGTGGAGTCTGGTGCTTCTCGAAGTTAAGCACCTTGATATAACCTGATCCATCCACTTTGTAGCGCTTGATAAACATGCTCCGTTCAAGCACGGTTAAATAACCGTTAATGTCCAGTGATTCACGGTACGGAAACAGTTCAGCCTTTATACGTAAAGGGCGGTCTTCCAAAACCCCGGTTCTGTCTGCAAGGCACCATAGGCCCTCAAATAGGAGGCAAATTATTGGGTCCATTGTCCCAAGTAGTTCATTGGTGAAAAATGACGGCTTGATGTTTCGTGCTCTAGCCATGGTCAGTCTCAATCAATAGGTGTTCGGTTAGGGCTTCGTCAATATAGGGCGTGCAATATGGGTAAGCCTTCCTACCATAGTGCTTATCCGCAATAGCTCGGATTAGACCGCCAGCGGATTGTGTCATCCACTGCCGAATCTCATGCTTCCGCCCTTCAAAGCTGTCCCAATCGTCCGGGCATTCTCCAACCAGACATTCACGACCTTTCAAGTGATAGACAGTCCAGCCGTGTTCTAGTAGTTCTTTATCGCGTTCAATATCTTTTTCTAGGACATGAAATGCCGAACCGTCACATTCAATGCCGATCTTTTTGACTGGGTCGCCAAAGTCAATGAATCGGCGACCAACTGGTATTTGTGGGTGAAATTTAAGCCCAGCAGATCGAATATCAGTCCATACGGCGCGTTCAATAGGCGTGAATATCAGCGTCCAATCCACAAAGTACGGCTCATACTCACCTTCCATGACCTTAGGCATTAAAACGGCCCACAAATCACGGATTCGATGCCAATAGGCAGGCGTATCTCTGGATTCCAAAGCTTCGGCAAATATCTGCTCTAGTTCAGAACTTACAGCCATACGCTCAAGTATTTGATGCATATCTAGCTGCATTACTTCTTCTTCCGCCAACAAGCCAAGCCACATTTAAGCTTGTCCAATGTGACCACGCCGGGGTTGGGTACCTTACCCCTAGCAAACAATGACACCCATGTAGGGTGCAGCCCAGATAAACGCCCTATCTCGGCGTACTGACCCTGTTCCGCTGGTGGAAGGAGAGCGCGAAGCTCGTTCGATTGCTGTTCAAGTGTTTTATTAGCCATGTGTCCATGTTAAACGATCCGTGGCAAAAGTAAAGAGGATTTTATTCGATTGATACGAAAATAATCCTTGCAATGTAGAAAATTATCTTTATACTTGAGTCTCAGTAGGAAGCAAACCGAAAGGCACTGTCAGTAGATAACAAGTCAATGGCCCCGCCGATACTTGTATATAGACTGAATCACCTACTAGGTAACACCGAGATAACCGAGTTTAAGCAAGAAGCTTAATTAACCAAAGGAGAAGTAAAAATGGCAACTCAAGAAGCAATCGAAACTATCGCAATCAATGGCGTGGATTATGTTCGTGCTGACCAGATTCAAAAGCCTGTCGTAGGCAACCGTGCTGTGATTGTTGTAGATCGTGGCTGGATTTTCGCAGGCGATGTAACCCGCGAGAATGGTCGTATCAAGCTGTCCCGTGCGCTCCATATCCTGCGCTGGGATTCCATCGGTTTCAATGGAATGATCGAAGCACCCAAGAGCAACAAGGTAACGATTAAGCCTCTGGCTGATATTGACATGCCGGCTGATGCTGAAATCTTCGCTATCCCTGTGGATAGTTCGTGGGGCCTGTAGCATGACTGCCACCTTTAAGCCGGTAGGCGACGGCTACGGCTACGGCAACGGCTACGGCTACGGCTACGGCAACGGCTACGGCTACGGCTACGGCTACGGCAACGGCTACGGCTACGGCTACGGCTACGGCTACGGCTACGGCTACGGCGACGGCTACGGCTACGGCAACGGCTACGGCTACGGCTACGGCTACGGCTACGGCTACGGCTACGGCTACGGCTACGGCTACGGCACTATCCGCCGCAATAACCGGATTCGTCGTAGTTAGTCACCCTAGAAGATAGGAGATAGAGATATGGAACGTGAAGACGTAATTCTTCTAGCACTTGAAACTGGGATCATGATCAGCACTGCATATGGTCAAGAATCAAATAAACCAATGCCGGTAAGCGATGCGGCGACTCTGCAGTTGTTTGCTGACTTGATCGAAAAAGAAGTAACACAAAGGATCATGAACCATGTTTGAACCCATCGGAAAGTATGAAGGAAACAATAGCCCTATGGATGCTAAGGAAGATGGTAGAGAAGAATGGGTGGCTGCTGAGGCTATTGAGATTCGTAGTGATTACAGAAAAATGCTGCATGCTTTGACTTGGGATGGCGAGCAGACAGGCTCAGAAGATGTTTATGAGGCTGTTTCTGTCTGGATGACGATTCACCAATACTTCGATGCTGGTGGGCGTGCCAGTGCCTCAGATAAGCTTCGTGTAGTCCTGCAAGAACTAGCAGAACGCTATGCAGATCAAGTCCTATGGCCCCAGTATTTGGCTAAGGTTAAGAACGGTAACTTTGAGGGGTGAGTGATGAAGCCTGAAACTAGGACAAAAAACCTAATGTATTTGCTTGGATGGCAAGGCGGAACGGTTCATGACGCCTGCAAGGAGATTGGCGTTGATGTTCATGATTTTTTGTATAGCACAGCAGATTTTGATGATAGCGGCCCTTGTCTTGATTTTCGGAGGGGATACCAAGAGTCAGGTGATATAGCTATCTATCTATCAGAAAATATCGGGAAATTGCAGTATTGGTTTGGCGCTATCTCATCAGTTCAAAACGAAAACAGTAGCAATTCTTTTTAATTAGTCCTGTGGTAGTAACACGGGCAATACTTCGGAGATTCAAATGGAATTCAATATCGAAAAGCTGGAACAATCAATCATTGACAAAGTTTCTGAGGAGATTATCGGCAATATAGATTTGTCGTCTGCCATCAGTAGCCGCGTTGAGAAAGAGATGGATAAGCGAATTACGGCGGGGGTAGGCAAAGCGCTTGATGGGATTCTTCAAAAGGCACTGGATGATGGTTTCGACCATGCCTATACGCCTGTTGATACATTTGGTCGCCCATCTGGTGAAACAACAACGATTCGACAACAACTTGAGCGCCAAGTTAATAACTACTGGACTGAGCGAGTGGATAAGAACGGCAAGAAAACCGACTCGTCTTACAGCTCAATTTCTCGTGCCGAGTACATCATGCTTACGGTTGCGGCGGATGGGTTCAGTAATGAAATGAAGCAGCACATGGTACAGATTGGAAGCCATCTGAAAGACTCTCTTCGCTCTGAGCTTCGTAAGACACTAGATCAATTGCTGACCGAAGTGTTTCATGTGAAAAGCCTTGGTGACCAAAACAAATCAGAAGGTGAGCGCAATTCCAGCCCAGATATGCATGTTTTCCATCCTGCTGCCCAGTAAGCCGAGACACCCATGTTTAAGCCCGAAGACAAATAAAGATGTACCTACATTTACTGTTATTCACATCAACCATAGTAAAGGTACTAATACTCTACTATTTAATTAATGATTGGTATATTGAGTTTGGAGGATGAGATGGATAAAGAAGAATGGTGCCCGACTCGATCTGTGAAAACACGCGGATATAAGGCTCAGGTTAAGAATGAAGAAAAGTGGAGTGATCTTGCAGTCAATGACTCAATTGATGGCGCAGGTATCCCGTATCCAAGACTTAACGGCGGCATTCTTTATGAACTAGGGCTTCAGGGTTTCGCTCAGGCTAATGCGGTTGCTTGGGACTATGCGGCAAAGATGGCTCTGCATGGACGAGATGTAGATGTCAGGGTTCAAGAGTATGAGATTGAGGCATCTATGAAAGCACGCGCAAAGGAACCGAAATGAAATACAACAAGACATGGGCAGACCTAAACCGTCCTATTGAAGACTCACGTATAGGTCGAATGTTTCAAAGAATGTTCCTCAAGTTATGTATCTGGCAGACAGAGTTTGATATTGCCATTGCACAAGTAGGAGGTAATAGAGGGCATATTGCAGACCTTAAGAGTGATCTTCTTGAGTTCCGTGGTCATCTTCATAGGCTGGAGATTCAGTAATGCAACAGTTCTCACACAAAGCCCAAGATTGGACAGTTCATTGTTTTATGGCTTGTCC
>Ga0247828_10000049_pt1 | contig 39327 bp, 64 predicted proteins | sample 12C_Control_Day3_FD_192425 | JGI IMG/M metagenome (GOLD analysis project Ga0247828, IMG submission 192425) | Soil microbial communities from agricultural site in Penn Yan, New York, United States - 12C_Control_Day3 | ecosystem: Environmental > Terrestrial > Soil > Agricultural land | place... | reverse complement strand
GTCGAGACTGGTGTCGGGGACGCTCATCGCCACCATCCCGGGAAGTGCTCCGGGTGCTTGACCTTGATGTGCTGGAGCATCGCCTCGCGATCACGGAAGCTGCGCACGCACCAGTGGCATCGCCAGACGAAACGCCACAACGCATGTTCCCGCTGCAGAGGCACCTAGGACTTCTTCCACCAGCCGTGCAGGCGCCCGACGACGTAGCCGCCGACCGAGAGCACAATCACCTCGACCATCTCACCTCCCTCATGTGAGTCGTCGGATGCGCCGGATCGCTCCCAGCGCCTCCATGATTGCCGCTTCGAGGAACTCGGCGGTCGCCTCAGTCGAGGCGAGCGACACGTGGCCGTCCTCGCCGGTGACGATCACCGTGATGTGCGCGCCCATGTCCTGCTCCTGCACGACCTCGGCGAGCGTGGGCTTGATCGCTTCCATCACCTCGTGCGAGATCCCCGAGCCCTTGTTGTCGAGCGGCACGTCCGACATGCCCTTCGTCGGCTCGTCGCGCAGCTTCGTGGCGCGCTCGCGCATGGCGTCCTCGACCCAGTGGATGTGCTCCTCGCGCACCGTCTGCCCGACCTCGTAGCCGCGCAGCAGGCCCGCGTCGATCGCGCCGCCCAACGTGAAGCGGACGAGTCCGCGTACGCCGCTCATCGCTCGGCCTTGTGCTCGGGGCACAGCGTGAGCAGCCAGCGCTTCGACTGATCCAGCTCGCCCGGCTTGCCGCAGACCTCGCACGTGACCGTCGACGCCAGCTCTGCTTCGGTCGCGATGCGGCGCATGCGATTGACGGTCTCCGCGTCGTCGGACTCGGGGGTGTAGTAGTACCGCAGCGTGCCCATCTTCTCCTTGACCTGATCGACCGTGTAGTCGGGGTCGAGCGCGAACATCAGGCCGTGCGCCCGCATGACGATCGGCCACCAGCCCTTGCCGACGCCCGACAGGATGCGCGGCCTGGGGAAGCCCTCCGGGAGCCCGCTATCGACCCTCATCGCCGCCGCCTTCCGCCCTTGGTGCGCTTGTGCGACGGGTGGAACCCCCGGCAGCGGTCGCAGCGCTTCGCGACGGCGCCGGGGTTGTCGTCCTCGCACTCCTTCTTCGTCGCGTAGGGACGCCCGTTCGGGCAGCTCTCTCTAGCCACGTCGTCTCCTTTTGTCCTCGGTCGCCCGGATGGACTCCCGCATGGCCTCTAGTTCTTCCTGCGCCTCCTCGGCGCGCACCTTCGCGATCGCCAGATGCAGCTCCGACGACCGTTCGTAGCCCGCGATCAACGCCGCGAGTCGAGCGAGCGCGTCCATCTCCAGGTAGGCGAAGCGCAGGATGCGCACCGCGAGAAATCGCCTCACGACCCCAGCTCCTTCACGATCTCCTGCGCCAAGAAATCGGGCATCGGCTCCGGGCCGACGTAGCGCTGGCACGAGCAGCGCGCCAGGTAGCGGATCTTCCCGCTCCCGGCGGCGAAGAAGTGGCGCTTGTGGCGACACCGCCCGCCCTCGCGGTCGTGATACGAGAGGTGATGGCCGCAGCCGCAGATGAGCTTGCCGGGTCCGGGCGGGATGCGTCCCGGCTCCTTGTAGTAGGGGTCGGGCTCCGGCGGCTTCTCCTTCTCCTCCTTGCGAGCGCGGAAGTCCGCGTACACGCCCAGCGCGAAGCCGACGCCGCCGAACAGCAGCGCCTCGATCAGATGGACCTCCATCACAGGAGGTCGTCGTGGTCCGCGAGCTTGTAGCGGGCGAGGCGAACGCGCTCGCCGGACAGGTCGGCGTGCCACTCGGCGATCGGCCGGAACATCAGGACGCTCTCGCGGGTGCGGGAGAACAGCGGCAGCACGCCGAAGTCCTCCTCGTCGTCCCACTCGTGGACCATGCCGATCGTGTACCAGCTCTTGGTGCCTCCCTCATCGAACGCTTCCCACGTGAAGAAGGAGTCCTTGTCATTGGTGCTCATCTGTGGCAGGGGGCCTCGGTTGCAGATTCCCGATGTCCTCCGGATCGCCGTGGAGACGCCTGTAGATGTCTTCCACGTAGTCCATCGACTCGGCTTGAAGGTCGGGCTCGTAGATGCCGCCGTCCGCCTCGATCTTGCGCTTCAAGGCCCACGCAGCGTTGCGCTGGTCGCGCATCTTGCGCCGCAGCAGTCCGCGAAGGAAGTTGAGATCGTTCGTGGAGAGTTCTACGCGCCTCATCAGTGGCTCCGTTCTGTGGGAGGACTCGCCGGGACGACAAGGAGACTAAGCGTCCCGGCGAGCAATCCGTCGCGCTCCGAGGTGAGAGAGATGGAGCGACAAGCTACTCACGGCGACTGGACGTTTGGGCAACATCCAGACGCGAGTGCTCGCAACTGGAGTATGACGACCTAACAGCCTTTCTGTCTACCTGCTGTGCTGTACTCCAAGCATGACCACTGCAGTTGAACAGCCCACGTTTGGCGTGCAGCTGGCGCTGTGGAATGAGGGAACCGTGACCCTTGTCTGCGACGTCTGCCACGGCCACACCGTCCTCTCGCAGGAGTACCTCTACCGCCTTGCCCCCGACCGCATCGGGTGCTACGAGTGCGGCGCCGTCAACGAGCTGCCGACGAAGGAGTGCCTGTGAGCGTCACCGAGCCCATCAAGTTCGACGAGGGACTGCGCACCGACTTCTCCGTGGCCCTGCTGCGCGAGTCGGATGACAACCCGCGCTGGATCGCCCCGGAGAAGCTGGAGGACTTGAAGTACGCCATCGCCACGCAGCCGGACATGCTGGAGGCGCGCCCGATCATCGCCGACGAGTACGGCGTCGTGATCTGCGGCAACATGCGCCTGCGCGCCGCGAGCGAGATGGGATGGAGCGAGGTCCCGACCTACATCCATCACTTCACGTCCGACGCGGAGCGGCGCGAGTGGATGCTGCGCGACAACCAGGAGTACGGCGACTGGGTGCCGGACCAGCTCGCCGCGATGGTCGCCGAGCATGTGCAGCAGGGCGCCGACGTGCGTCTGCTCGGCTTCGGGGAAGAGGAGATCGCGCAGATGGTCATGCGCGCCTCGGGCGACGCGCTCGTCCCCGAGCCGTCAGAGCCGCCGACGCCGGAACTCGCCGCCGAGGTGATGATCGAGATCCGCTGCTCCAAGCGCGCCCTCGCCGAGATCCAGGAGACCCTGGAGGACTGGTCGGCGTCGGTCGATGAGCTGGAGATCGCCGTCTCGTCCTAGCGGGCGTACGCTTCAAGGACCACTTCGAGGAGAAACCATGCCCCAGGCGAAGGTCACAGAGTTCCCCACTCCACGCGAGCAGGCGATCGAGGACGTCAAGCGCCTGCAGCGCGAGGGCACCATCGACGAGTACGACGCCCAGACGCGGCTCGCGTATCTGGAGGCGAAGGACGACGACTGGATGCCCGGCTCGCCCGCCGCCGTCGAGGCGCACCACGACCGGCGCCGTGAGATCGAGGACGAGAACCGCCGTCTCGCTCGCCAGGAGGACTGATGGCCGCCGTCTCGATCACGCTGATGGACGTGGTGATCGTCCTGCTCATCGTCCTGATCGTCATCGTCATCCTCGGCCTGGTTCGGCGCCACTAGTGGCCGCCTCGCGCACGCGGGTAAATCCCTACCGGGCGACGTTCCGCCCGAAGCGCCTCGACGTGGCGTGGCAGAAGGAGCTGCGCGACCGGCACACCGAGCCCGCGCCCTTCGACCCGATCCCGTCCGTCTCGGCCTCGCGTGTGCGCCCGATCTCGTACCGGCTCGCCGAGCAGGTGATCCTGCGCTACGAGTGGCTCGGGACGATGGCCAAGACGCAGTTCCACTACGGGCTGTTCTTCGGGATGCACCTCGCGGGCGCGACCTGCACCGGCGTCGGTGGCACCGCTGGCAACAACGTGCACCGGCCGTTCGAGCTGGATCGCCAGGACGTGTTGACCCTCGCTCGCGGCGCCTGCGTGCACTGGGCGCCGTCCGGCTCCAACTCGCGGCTTGTGAACTGGACCGTGAGGCTGCTCGCCAAGCGCAACGCCGGGAAGGTGATGATCGCCTACGCCGACTCGGACGCGGGCGAGATCGGCACGATCTACCAGGCCTGCAACTGGGTCTACATCGGGCGCGGGGGCTGGGTCCCGCAGTACGTGGCGCCGAACGGGCGGGTCTACGATTGCCGCATCGTGAGCGACCTCGCCGGGAAGTCGGGCGTCTCCTGGGTCCAGCAGCGCGACGCGATGGTGCGCCGGGGCTGGGTCGAGCAGCGCTCCAACCCGAAGCATCGCTACGCCGTCGTGCTCGATCGCAAGGACAAGGCGCTGCTGGCGCGGGTAGAGTCCATGCGGCAGCCGTACCCGAAGCGTCTCCATGCCCTCGAAGCTCTGTCCAGTGGAGCGACCGCCTCCAGCGGGAAGGACCCGGTGCAAATCCGAGGCGAGGGCTCTCTCCTGTCCCCCGACGAACTGATCGCGGCGATCAACGAGGCATGAGCGTCGAGGACGGACAGTTCATCCGGCGTCGCGCCGAGCACGCGCTCACTCCCGAGCAGATCGAGCACCGCAAGCTGCGCGCCGTCGAGACTCGCGCCAACACCGTGAAGCGGCCGATGCGCAACCGCGCCATCGTGGAGCTGCGCACCGCCGGGCTCACCTACGCGGAGATCGCCCAGCAGATCACGAACCTCGGGCAGTACGGCAAGTGCTCCGAGATGACCGTGATGAAGGTGCTGCAGAAGGAGCTGGAGAAGCTCGCGGACCAGAACCGCGACGACGTGGACAAGCTGCGTGCCATCGACCTGCACCGGATCGACCAGGCGTTGCGCGTGCTCTGGCCGAAGGTGCGCGAGGGCAATCTGAAGGCGATGCGCGAGTGGCGCGCCTTCATCGACCAGCGCGCTCGCCTGCTCGGCACGTACGCCGCGCAGAAGCACGAGGTCAAGGGCCAGATCGACCACGTGCTCGACTCGTCCGCGAAGGAGGAGATCGCTCGCCTGGAGGAGGCGTTCCTCGCTGCCGGGTCGTTCGACGGCACCGCCGAGGAGGAGCCGCCCGACGTGCAGTTGCTGGAGCCGTAGTGGACATCCGCAGGCGCGACGACCGCGTGAAGCTCGCGCTGGCGAATCCCGTGTTCTTCGGCGAGAGCTACATCCGCCCCTACGACCCGAACTGGATCGCACCGCTTCCCGCGTTCGCCGCCGAGATGCTGCGCTTCGCCGTCACCACGCGACGTGGCGTTGTGATCCTGCCGCCCGAGTTCCTCAAGACCACGCTGCTGTCGCAGGTCTACCCGCTCTGGCTCACGTACCGGGCGACCTACTTCGGCGAGCTGATTCGCGGCATGTTGCTCTCCGAGGAGGAGGGCATGGCGATCAACAACCTCTCCGTCGTCGCGTGGCACATCGAGAACAACCCGCTCCTCGCTCGTGACTTCATCGACCCGAACGGCAAGCCGCTCGTCTACCCGTCGCCCGACGAGACCGTGTGGCGCGAGGACGCCATCGTCGTCGCACGAGTCGGCACGTCGAAGGACCCGACGTGGCAGGCGAAGGGGCTCGACTCGAAGGGCATCCAGGGCCGCCGCATCGACTACCTCGTCGGCGACGACGTGATTACGCCGCGCAACGCCGAGTCCCCGGCGATGCGCAAGCGGGCGCTGCATCTCTGGGACATGCAGATCACCACCCGTCTCGTGGCGAAGGGGCGCGCCCTGATCTGCGGCAACTTCAACGACAACCGCGACCTGTTGATGACGCTCGCCTCCCGCGAGTCGTACGAGGTCTTCAAGCGCCCGGCGCTGCACGCCCCCGGCGAGCCCGACGTGGCCGACGCACAGGGCGAGGCGACGTGGCCGGAGAACTGGTCGAAGGAGCGCCTGGAGCAAGAGCGCAAGGACAAGCCCAATCGGTTCAAGCGCATCTTCCTGCTGGACGCTCGCTCGGAGATGGGCGAGCGGCTGCAGGTCGAGTGGATGACGGTCATCACGCCCGAGACCACTCCGCTCAAGTACGCCCGGTACTTCATGGGCATCGACCCCGCACCGGGAGGCGCGTCCGATGATCTGGACTACTTCAACATCACGGTGCTGGCGCTGTCGGATCGCTTCGCCGACATCGTGGAGTCGATCGACCTGCGCTCACCGATCCCCCAGCAGATCGAGATTGTCGGGGCTCTGCACGACCGTTATCAGCGCATGGGTCGTGGGGTGGTTGCAGTGGGTGGTGCGAGGATCACGCTCGACCGATATTTTCGAGGTGCACTGGAGGCCAAGCGACCTGACCTGCGAGCCAAGCTCGTGGAGATCGGGATTCCCGGGGGCAAGGAGGAGCGGCTGGAGGCTCTCGGCGCCTTCGCGCAGTCGAAGTGGCTGCGAGTCTGGGAGGACATCTGGTACGGACTGACGAGCGGCGTCGACGACCAGTGGCAGGAGATGAGCCTCTTCGAGCAGTGGCGTGACTTCCCGCACGGCCGCCACGACGACAAGCTCGACGGGCTCGACGTGGCCATCCGCACCGCCCGCGAGTTCGCGTATGTTGGAGACGTGGACTGGGACATCGAGGTTCTGGAGGCGTCGTGAAGTACCACCCGAGCGATCTCACCGTGCGCTTCCAGTGCGTCAACGAGGACTGCCAGGAGCGCCCGTGGTGGCGAGCGAAGGTCACAACCGTCGAGGTCGGCGATGACGGCAAGGCCGTGGTCGAGTTCGAGGACGAGTCGCCGCAGAACTGCCCGGCGTGCGGTCGATTCGGGGAGATGATCCATGCCTGAGGCCGAGCTGGTCCCCGAGTACATCGAGCTGGAGAAGGCGCACGAGCTGGTCGTCGCGGGCGACCCGATCCTCGGCACCACGAAGCAGACGGACGACGACGACGGCTTCACCACCCCGCAGGACGCGATCGAGCCGCCCGTCTCGCTGGACGCGCTCGCCCGGCTCTCGCAGACCAACTCGCTGCGCCGGGCGATCATCGACGCCATCGCTCGCAACACGGTCGGGCTCGGCTACGCGATCCAGCCCGCCGAGGCCTCCGAGCGCGACGTGTCCGACGCCTCCCCCGAGTCGAAGGAGATCCGGGCGAAGCTGGAGGCCTGCGCCGCACGCGACGTTCGCCTCGATTCGCCGTCGTTCACCGAGCTGCTGATGGCGGTGAAGACCGACGAGGAGGAGGTCGGCAACGGCTACATCGAGGTCTCCCGCAACGCGCAGACCGGCCTGATCGACGGCCTGTTCCACGCGCCCGGGAAGCGGATGCGCAGGCTCAAGACCCGCGACGGGTGGATGCTGCTCGGCATGTCGCAGACGACCGACGACGCCGTGCGCTTCTGGAACTTCGGCGACAAGGCCGAGTACGACGAGCAGGGCAACCCGATCGGCATTCGCGGCGGCCGGGCCACGCGCAACGAGATCCTGCCCTTCCGCATCTACACGTCCGAGTCCCGCGACTACGGCCTCCCGCGTGACGCCTCGATGGCACTCGACTACGTGGGCGACAAGCTCGCGGCCGAGTCCAACATCTCCTTCTTTGATTCGTCCGGCACCCCGCCGACCGTCCTGTTCGTGCAAGGTGAGGCCACGAACGACGGTTCACAGATCCGCTTCCGCGTGCCGCAGCAGACTGTGGACCGGATCGCGGGGATTCTGCGGTCGGACGGCGGGCACCGTCACCGCGTCGCCATCGTCCCTCTCCCCGCTGGCGCCGATGTGAAGGACGTGAAGCTCGGTCAGATCAGTGAGAAGGACATGGGCTTCACGCAGTACCGCAAGGACAACGCCGGGCGGCAACTCGGGGCGTTCCGACTCTCTCCCATCTTCGTCTCCAGCGTCGACGACTCCGGGCGCTACACCGCCGAGGTGCAGCGCTCCATCTCGCTGGAGCAGGTCTTCGATCCCGAGCAGACGCGCTACGAGGTGCGGCTGCACAACACCATCGTCAAGGACCTGGGGCACCCCGACTTCACCATCGTGTTCAAGCGCCTCGCCGTCGAGAACGACGCCTCGCGGCGCGACTCCGCCGAGAAGGCGGCCGAGGTCGGCGCGATCACCCGGCGCGAGTACCGCAAGGCGCACGGCATGGCGCCGCTTCCCGAGGCCGAGAAGTCGGCGACCGAGATCGAGTGGGAGGGTGAGTTCTTCAAGTCGGCCGAGCCCGAGGTCGGGCAGGTCCCGTACGGCTGGAACGACACGCTCGTCCGTCCCGGCGGCGCTGAGCCCACCCGCGTCGAGGGCGACTCGCAGCAGGGGCTCCGGCCCGGCATCGGCGCTCGACGTCGCAGGCAGGCCACCCGCGATGGCGTCGACGTCTCGGCGGAGTCCGGGGCGCAGTCCGCACGGGTGTCGGCGCGCTCAGCGGGCGACGCAGCCGTTACCCGCGCACGCGAGCGCGCTGGCCTGCGCCAGCGGTGAGACCAGATGTCCGCGCCGGAGACATCTGGGCCGGACGGCTCTCCGGGGGCAAGAAGGTGATCTACCGAGTGAGGGGGATCGCCGGGGAGCAGGCCATCTGCCTCGCGGGCCGCAAACGGTCGCAGATGCCCATCGTGCTCGTGCCGCTGCACCAGTTCAAGAGCCTGGAGCTGGTGCGCCGTGACGCGGGATGAGATCGACCGCCTAGTCGAGTCCTTCCGGCGCGACGAGGCCTACATCGACGACCTCTCCGACTCGCTCTACCTGACCAAGCTGCGCGTGTACCAGGACACGCTCTCGGGCCTGGCGAACGACTACGGCTACGACGCCGACGACGTGCAGGTGTCCGTGCAGATAGCGCAGGCCCTCTCGGACGAGGCAGACGATCACGCCGAGTCGATCGCGGCGTCCTACAACAAGGCGATGGAGACCCAGGTCAAGCGCTTCGGTGCGCTCGGGATGGCCTATGAACAGGCAGTTGAGGAAGTCGCACAGTGGAGTAACGAGCGGGACGATGCCCGAGCCGAGATGATCGGCGTCACCGAGGCCTACTCCGCTCACGCCGATGCGACCGTCGCCTTCTTCATCGACAACGGCGTCGAGGTCGAGTTCGACTTCGGCAGGCACGCTGGAGATGACGCGCCCGCGTGCGAGGTGTGTCAGGCGCTGGAGCGCACGAGCCCTCACCCGCTCGACCGCGTTCTGGAGATCGGCTCGCCGCACATCAACTGCCGACAATCGTGGCACCCGCGAGTGGACGAGGCGCTGCTCCCCGAGGAGGTCGAACTCGGACTAGGCCGAACCGCAGGTATCGTTGGCACAGACAGCCTCGTGCACCGTGCAGGTGGACACTCCCAGGCCGTGACACAGATCGAGGAGCACTAGTGGCCGACTTCACCCTTTCCGACGTCAACGTGGTCGCGGTCTCGCTGTGCAAGCGCGGCGCGAACGGCAAGCGCTTCTTCCTCAAGAAGATGGAGGCCGTCGAGGACGACGCAGGCAAGGCGCTCGTCGAGTCCACGATGCTGTTCAAGGCCGACGACTGGCGCGTCGTCTACTCCATCGTCGCCGAGCCCGAGAACGAGGAGCGCCAGGGCATCGGCGCCGGGGCCGACCCGAACATGACCGATGTCTGGGCCTCGGAGGAGGAGATTTTCAAGGCCGCGCACGGCTTCATGCGCAACGGTGGCCTCATCAACTTCGCCCACACGGACCTCACGCCGGTCGGTCGTGTGGTGGAGAACTTCATCGCGCCTGCCGACTTCGCGATGGTCGACCCGCTCGGCACGGCGCAGACGATCAAGAAGGGCGCGTGGGTGGTCGGCATCGAGCCGAACGACGACCTGCGCACGCTGATCGACAGGGGCGAGGTCGACTCGGTGAGCTACGAGGGTTCGGGCCTGCGCACGCCGGTCGCGAAGGCCGCCGACAAGGACAACGGCAACACTCACCGCACGTGTCCCGGTTGCGGCGCGAAGATGGCTCTCAAGAAGGGGGCCTGCCCGAGCTGCGGCAAGGCCTACGTGAGCAAGAAGGGACTTCCCGATACCGACGCTATCGTTGGCCAGAAGGTGACTCCCGAGCATCGCAGCCTGCTCCAGAAGATCGCGGTCGCGCTCGGCTGGACGACGGAGGACACCGCTGACACCCATGAGGAGGACGAAGTGCCCCTGACCGATCAGGAGAAGGCCGCTCTCGCAAAGGTCGAGGGCATCGAGACGAAGCTGGGCGAGTTGGAGACGAGGCTGGAGAAGGTCGACGGTCTCGACGGCAAGCTCGACACCCTGCTGGAGCGTCTCCCGCAGCCCGAGAAGACCGAGGAGGAGGAGCGCGAGGAGATCGCCGCGACGCTCCAGAAGTCGATCGAGACGGTCGCCGACCTCCAGGCCCGGCTGAACAAGCTGGAGGAGGGGCGGTCGACGCAGGGCGGAGACACCGACCTCAAGAAGACCGACGACCCCGACGCCGCGCTGGCCCGCGCCCTGTTCGGCTAGGAGAGGAGATCATGGACCGCCGACAGGCACTGGCCAAGGCCACCATCACCACGAGTGATGCGGCCGCTGGCCTGCTCGATCCCGAGCAGGCGCGCACCTTCATCGTCAAGATCAAGGAGCAGGGCGCGCTCTCCAACCTGATGCGCCAGGAGATCCGCACTGCCTCCTCGGGCGAGATCAACAAGATGTCCACGGGTGGACGCATCATCCGTGCTGCGACAGAGAACACGGACGACGGCTACCGCGCCGGTGCCGCGTTCACGACCGTCGAGTTCCAGACGGTCAAGATCCGTCTCCCCTGGGAGGTCACGGAGGACGTCTTCCACGAGAACATCGAGGGGGCGGGCCTGGAGGCCAAGCTCACGGGCGAGATGACCCAGCAGTTCTCTCTCGACCTGGAGGATCTGGACATCAACGGCAACACCGCCGACGTGTCCGGCGACGCGCCGTTCCTCACGATCGACGACGGTCTCCTCAAGATCATCGCCGCGTCCACCGACGCGCAGAACATCGACGGCTCGGCGATCGCCTCCGGCGTGTGGGGCAAGGACCACATGTTCGAGGGTCTCAACGCGATCCCGAACCGCTACCGGAACCAGCCGGGCTACTACTGGATCATGTCGCCCTCACGGAAGCTGCAGTGGTGGGAGTCGGTCGTCGACCGGCCCGACTACGGCGGCGGCGACTACCTGCTCGGCGAGGGCGGGGTCATCGACCGGCCGCTGGGCATCCCGATCCTCACCGTCCCCTCGATGCCGGACACCACGGTGCTGCTCGCCCGGCCTCGCAACTTCGTCCGCGTCGTGTCCTGGCAGGTGCGCAAGCGCCGCGTCACGGGCGAGACGGACGCTCAGCTGGCGGCGCTGGACAAGCGGTTCTACATCTTCTTCCTCAAGCGGGACGTGGTGATCGAGGAAGAGGAAGAGGTCGCCCGTATCCACACCCTCGATGCCGTCTAGGAGGACTGGCATGGCGACCTACTACCGCAATACCAACAAGCACGGCGTGTCGATCGGCTCGGGGCGTCAGCGCGCCGGGTCGGTCTTCTCCGCCGACGGGGACGATGCCCAGAAGTGGGGCGAGGTCCCCGGAGTCGAGAAGGCGTCGAAGAAGGACTACGACGACCAGCGCTCCGAGCGCACGGCGAACAACCCCTCGTCCGAGAAGTCGGGCGAGATGCTGGCCCGCCAGCGGATCACCGACCAGCGCGTCGAGCACCGTCGCCTGACGGTCTCCGGGCCGCTGCAGCGGGTGGTCGGCGACGACCAGGCCCCGCTCGGCCCGCCCACGGGCACGCTGTCCACGAAGAGGGAGGAGGCGGAGAAGGACCTGGCTCACCGTCTCGCCTTCGGCCCGAACGAGGCGAAGGAGAAGGTGCCCGAGCCTGAGGAGAAGTTCACCGGGCACGCCGTCCCCAAGGGCCAGCTCGTCCACAACGAGCAGCAGGAGAACCGCGAGGTCGCCAACGCGACGGCGGAGGAGCTGAACGAGATGGACCGTGAGGGCTCGTCCTCCGAGGGCGAGTCCGCCCCGCCGCAGAAGGAGGAGAACCAGTAATGGCTCTGGAGTCCATTGAGAGTGGTTCGCCGCCCGAGGGCCGTGACCTCTCGCAAGCCCTCGTGGAGCTGCAGAGCCTCACGTTCTCGGTGGTCGACGGCGCCGCCGCCGACACCAACATCGCCCTCACGGGGCACTCGTGGGCGACGGACACGATCGTGGCGGTGCTGTACTTCCCGATCTCGGGCGGGAACGTCACGTCGGTCTCGAACCTCACGTCCGAGGTGCAGGCGCCGTCGGGCGGCGCGGGGACGGCGTTCTTCCAGCTCTCGACGACGGCCACGACGGGCGGCAAGCTCGTGGTGGTCTGGTTCAACAAGGGCTCGCTCTAGGCGATGGCCAACGTCCTCTACGACAAGGGTCGCGAGGGCTTCCTGGACGGCTCCATCGACTGGGACACGGACGACATCCGTGTGATCCTGGTCGATGGGGCCGACTACACCTTCTCGGCCGCGCACGACTTCCTCGATGACGTCGCCGCCGGTGGTCGCGTCGCGGTGTCGTCCGCGTTCTCGTCCAAGACGGTCACGTCGGGCATCGCCGACTCGGCGGACGTCACGCTGTCCGCCGTCACCGGCGATCCATGCGAGATGCTGGTCATCTACAAGCACACGGGCTCGGATGCGACCTCGCGTCTGATCGCCAAGATCGACACCGTGCAAGGCGGCGGTGCGCTCTCGGTCACGCCGAATGGTGGCGACATCACCATTCAGTGGGACAACTCCACCAACAAAATCTTCAAGCTCTAGGGAGCTGACCGAGCATGGCGCTCGGGACCCCGGTCGGCATCGGCTCCTCTGCGCTCACCGCGCAGACCGCCGCCACATCGCCGCTCGTCACCTCGACGACCGTCCCCTCGAACTCGACGGTCGTCGTCGTGGCCGGTGCGTCCGTGTCGGGTAACCTCCCGACTCGCGTTGCCGACGACTCTGGCCTCGGGTTGAAGTGGCGCGGGATTCGATACGTCGGCGTCGGCGGCGCGGTGGTGGCCAACCTGTCCATGTACTGGGCGTATGCGCCGAAGGGCCTGCCGTCTGGCACGACGCTGACGTTCTCCTTCGCCAGCGTCACGTCCTCGACGCGGCTGCTCGCGGCGGCGTACATCCCCGGCTTTGCGGTGCCCGAGCGCAACAAGGTGGCTGCGAACTCTGTGGCGGGTACGTCGTGGACGTCGGGGGCGACGGCGACGCTCACCGCTGCCTCGCAGGTTGGTATTGCGGCGGCCATCGCTACGGATGACACGACCAGCACCCCGGGCGCGGGGTCCGAGCTGTACGACTTCAACGCCGCTGGTGCATCCGGCGACCGTACGCTGGTGATGCAGTACGAGACGGGCCTCTCGGCGAGCGGTACGTACACGGGGGCGGGTACATGGGCGGTGAGCGTCGCTGGGTCTGCCGTTATCGCGGCGACGTTCAAGGAGTACACGCCGTCCACGCTCTGGGCCACCGAGGTCGCTGCCGACTCGCCGGTGAACTGGTGGCACCTCGACGAGTCCGCAGGAACGTCGGCGGTCGATGATCCGGGCACATCGAACGGCACCTACGTCAACACGCCCACGCTGGCCCAGGACGGCGCCCTCGATGAGAGCGTCAACTCGGTCGGTCTGACGGCCGCGCAGTCCGAGGACATCACGCTGCCGATCACGCTGGGGACGGGTGCGTTCACGCTGGAGTTCTGGGCGAAGGCGACGTCGCTCACCAACGTGCTCGTCCGCGATCACAGCGGCTCGGGCGGCACGGTGATCCCGCTGGTCTCCTCCCCGCAGTCGAGCGTGCGCCTGGCGGGCTCCACGATCGGTGCGGCACCGGATCAACAGTTTCCCACGGCCTGGATGATCGACGGGCAGTGGCACCACTACGCGCTCGTCCGCACGACCGGCCCGGTCGGGTTCTTCTACATCGACGGGCAGCTCCAGTCGACCGGCTCGGCGGCCACGACGAACACGGCCTCGCCGCTGCACTGCGGGCGCAACGGCAGCAATGCCAACTACGAGACGGTCTCCTTCGACGAGGTTGCCTACTACACCACGGCGCTGTCGCACGACCGCATCCTCGCGCACTTCAACGCGGCGGTCTCCGAGCGGATCATCGTCATCGAGGGGCAGGGTGTCGCCAGCGCGGAGGCGTTCGGCAACCCCACGGTCGCGGCTGTACAGGCGCTCGCGATCCTGGCGATCGACTCGGCCGAAGCCTTCGGCACGCCGACGGTCACGATCAACCGGCACGAGCCCTCGGCGATCACGTCCGAGGAGGCCTTCGGCAACCCGACTGTCACCGTCGGCTCCGGCACGCAGACGGTCGAGCCGACTGCCATCGCGAGCCTGGAGGCGTTCGGGTCGCCGTCGGTCGCCACGACGCAGAGCCTCGCGCCGCTGGCGATCAACTCGGCGGAAGCGTTCGGCTCGCCGACGCTCGTCCAGGGCGCGATCACGGTCGCGATCTTGGGCATCGCGTCGGCGGAGGAGGTGCGGTTCCCGCTCGTCACGCGCCCGCAGACGATCGCGCCGCTCGCCATCAACAGTGCCGAGGCGTTCGGGCTGCTGCGCCTGCGGCTGCTCAAGACGGTCACGATCCAGGACCTGGCGATTCCGTCGGCCGAGGCGTTCGGCCTGCCCACGCTGTCGCCGCGCATCCTGCCGCTGGGAATCCAGAGCCAGGAAGCTCCCGGCTTCCCGGTCTGGATTCCGGGGCCAATCTACCGCGACATCCTCGGCATCGAGAGCGAGGAGTCGTTCACGACCGAGCTGCGGCTCCACTACCGGGTCTACATCCTCGCGAAGGACTCCGAAGAGGCCGTAGGATTTCCCGAGGGCATCGGGCACGTGTTGGAACCGTCGCCCCAGCCCGGTGCCCTCATCTCGCGTCGGTCGCGGCGCGGCTATGTCACGCAGGACCGAGATGGAAAGGCATACTCCTAGTCATGCCCTACGTGGTGTCGCTCACCGACGTTCGCCCGGCGCCCCGCTTCGATGACATCCCGTGGATCGGCGCAACCATCGAGGAAGCGCCCGACATCGACGGGCCGTGGACGCAGATCGACGACCAGGTGCTCGATCCGGTCGACGCGGACCCCACAGCTCCGCAGGCGCGTGACTTCACGGTCACGACCGCCGAGTCGCCGACGGACTACTTCCGCGTCCGCTTCGAGGACGAGAACTCGGACGTCTCCTACACGGAGCCGATCGGCCTCACGACGTATCCGTCGACCGAGGAGCTGCTGGCGCTCACGAGCGTGGACGAGCTGCTGGCGTTGACGGCGGATCAGGCCGACACCCTGCGCGATGCGTCCATCTCGGCGATCGAGGAGTTCTGCGGGCAGAAGTTCGACCTGCGCCATCGGACGGTGACGATCGACGGCCAGGGCGCGAACGTGCTGTACCTGCCCGAGCGGCTGCACGAGATCGAGGGCGTCAGCGTGAACGGCTACGGCGTGTCGCTCACCGCGCTGGTGCTCTCCGACCAACGCGACCGTCTGCACTTCTCCTCCCTGTTCGGCCTCAACTACTACGAGCAGGCGATCGCCGAGATCAGCGGTGAGCGCTTCCCGCTCGGCTTCGGCAACGTCGTGATCGAGGGCGACTGGGGGTGGGCGGACTTCCCCGAGGCAGTGAAGACCGCGATCCTCTGGGACATGGAGGACACGGCGCGTGCCGACGCGAACGTGCTCTCGGCCTCCATCGCCTCGTACCGCAAGCTCGGGTTGCGCTCGATCAACCAGGGCAACCTGACTGCGGACATCAGCGGGGCGCCCGGCCTGTCGCCTCGCGTGATGTCCGTGCTCGCTCCCTACATCTGGCACGGCAACCTAGGAGCGCTGGTGTGAGCACCCTCCCCTTCTACTCGTCGGCGACGCTGGAGGACATGGCCGGGTCGCCGCTGGCGATCAACGTGCCGATCTCCGTGTGGCCCGCGAGCGCACGCGACACGGACTCAGGTCGGTCGTACACCCACGACGGGGAGTGCCCGGTCGGCTACATCGAGGCGCTGGAAGCAGCCAACGTGCGCTTCTCGCTGGGGGACAAGACCTACCACGTCGTGGATGCACAGGCGCATGACTTCCTGCCGCACTGCTCGCTGCGGCTGCGGGAGATGCGCGGTGCCTAGGTGGAACCAGACGGCGGTCTTCAACGTGTCGGCGCGGGGCGTGACGCGCTCCATGCGCCAGCTCTCGAACGCCGAGGACGCCATCCAGGAGGAGATCGAGGAGACGCTGGACGAGCTGCGCAAGCCGATCCGGGCGATCTTCCGCGAGAACTCGGTGTCGCGGCGCGTGGGCGACGAGCTGGTGCTGCTCCCCTTCGGTGCCGCTGGCACGGTCGGCTTCCAGCTGGTGTCGACGTACCGCGACCCGCTGACCGGCTACGACCCGCTCGGCGTGACGCGCTTCGGGCACCGGAAGAAGTACATCCAGCCGAGTGAGGATCGAGCGCGTGCCTCGACGGTAGCGACGCGCCTGCCGCGTGGACCCGAGGTGTTCTTCAACCGTCGCACGGGTCGCTTCGGCGCGCAGCAGCAGGCGCTGCGGATGCACGGTGAGCCGCGCTTCCGGCACAAGGTGAAGGGCCAGAGCCGTCGCGAGGACTGGGTGGACGTCGCGAACCAGGAGGCCCGGCCGCTGATCGCCGAGGCGACGGCGCGGCTCGGGCGCCGGATCGTGTCGAGGGCGCTATGACGACCGAGGCGGTCTGCGCCGCCGTGCTCGACTGGGCGAAGGCGACCACGAGCATCGTCACCGGCTACGACCACATCCCTGCGGAGAGCACCGGCCCGCTGCCGGACGTGATCGTGGACTGCGCGAGCCTGAGCATCGTGGAGACGAGCGACCTCTTCCCGCACGCGAACATCCAGCAGGCGTGGGTCGCCGTCTTCGTGATGGACATCTCCGTGATGGTCGACAACACGGCCCCGGAGACCGCCGCTCAGGCCTTGCGCACCTACGCCGACTCGCTGCGGGCATCTCTGCTCGCCAACGGTACGCTTGGGGGCAGAGTCCCCATGGTCTCCAAGCGGATCGAGTTCGACTTCACCCTGCCCTTCGTCGTGAGGAACGATGGCGTGCGTGGGCGAGAGATGACCATGCGAATGACAGTGGCAGAACTTGTCGAGGAGGAAGGCTAATGGCGGACGCCGCCAAGAAGAAGGTCAAGTTCGTCGGCGGCACGGGCGAGCACCGTCGAACGGGCTCTGTGACCGTGCCGGATGCGGGCGTGACGCTGAACCGCGACGAGCCGATCGCGGTCAACCACGAGCTGTCCAAGGAGCTGCTGTCGGGCGACTCCGCTCGCTTCAAGGGCCTCAAGTTCGAGGACGCGACGAGCGACGAGCCTCGTAGCAAGGCGAGCCGTGCGACGGCTGGCGACACTGGCGGGCCGGGCGGGTCGACCGCGCCGGATGGCGACTCCGGCCCGAACCGTCCCTAGGAGCTGAACGATGGCCTATACCGGCTACCCCTTCCCGTACAACATCTCGGACCTGCTGGTCGGGGCCGTCCGCATCCTGTACGCCACCACCGCCGAGCCGATTCCGACCTCCATCTCGGACGTCATCGACATGGAGTCCCCCTACGCAGCGCAGACCGGCTGGGTCGAGCTGGGAGCGACCCGCGAGTCGTTCACCTACACGCGAGGGTTCGAGACCGAGGGCCTGGAGATCCAGCAGACGTCCTCCGTCCTCTTCGAGGAGGTCACGAACGTCACGCGGACCATCGAGGTGTCGATGGCCGAGTTCAACGCCGCGAACCTCGCCCTGATGGAGGGCGCGCAGAGCGCCGCTGGCGCCGTCGTGGCCGCGTCCGGCATCTCCGCCCAGACGACGCAGAAGTTCGGCTCGTTCACCACGCTCGATCGCTACCGCTTCGCGTTCCTCTCGCGGCGCAACATCGCCTCGGGTCTGGTCACGGAGTCCTCGGGCGCCGTCCCGGCGTCGGGCACCCGTGGCCGGTTCGTGATGGGCGTGCTGTACCAGGCCCAGATGTCCGCCGATGACGCGGAGCTGGAGTTCGACAAGGGCACGCTGACGGCGGCGTCCGTGTCGTTCACCGCCTTCGGCGACTCGTCGGTCACTCTCGCCGACGACAACATGGGCGTCTGGTTCTTCGAGACGGCCGGTACCATCACGTAGCGCACCTGCCTCCTGCGCGCCGCTTGACTGGCCTCTATGCTCACAGCATGGAGGCCAGTCTCGCTTCTGCCCCGAGTCCGAACGGCTCCGGCAGCGCACCCACCCACGTCACGCTCGGCGAGCACACCTACCCGGTGTACGCACAGCGACACGCCTACCTCGCGAACCGGCTCGGCAAGACGGTCGCGAAGCTCCAGGAGATGGAGCAGATGGACACGGGGAGCCTGGAGGGGGTGATCGGCTCTCTCGGGGATCAGGCCTACGACTTCTTGCAGGTCTTCATCCCGAAGCTCATGCCGCGCTACGAGTTCGCGGGCTACCCCACGGACGAGGCGCGCATCGCTGGCGACTACAACGAGGAGTACGACAAGTCGCCGACGATCCCGGAGATCACCTTCGCCTTCGAGACGGCGCTCAAGGCCAACCGGCTCGACTCCCTCAAGAGCCTGGGAAAACTCATCAACATGGACCTCGTGAAGGCCTACCTCTCGGCGGGGATGGTGAACTTGATCGAGCGGCAGAGGTCCTCATCGGGGGAGGGTACGTTGGACTCGACGAGTTCTGGGACGACTCCCCCAACGCTGACGGTGAGCGAGGTCTAACCGTTCCCCGTCTCGTGGCGCTGCTCGAATGCCGAGAGCAGCGCCGCCGGACGGAGTTGCAGTTCCTCGGCCGGGTGATCGCCTACGCGGTCAACTCGCCGAAGGACATGGACAAGGCGCTGTTCAAGGACGCTGGACGCCGGGGCGACAATGTGTCTGGCGAGGTTCCCCTGAACGCCGACGCGGAGGAGATCCTCCCCGTGACCGCCGACATGTACGAGAAATGGTGGTAGGTGGCCGGTAGCGACCACATCGAAGATGTCCTGATTCGCGTCCGGGGAGAGAGCCGAGACGCGGTACGGGCCATCGCCGATGTGCGGCAGGAGCTGAACAAGGTCCCGAAGTCGACCCAGGCCGAGATCGAGATCGCCACGGCCGAGGCCCAGGCCGAGCTGGATCAGATCAAGGTCACGCTCGGCAAGATCGACCGCACGAAGGTCACGGCCGAGGTCGACGCCGAAGTCGGCAAGGCGCTCGCGAAGGTCGAGTCGTTCAAGGCGGCGCTGGACAAGGCGACCATCCGCAAGGACGCGACGGTGGAGATCGACATTCGCCGTCGCAAGGTGGAGGCGGACATCTCCGCCATTCAGGCGAAGCTCGAAGTCCTCCAGAACCAGAACCCCGAGGTCGTCGTCGAGGCGAAGATCGCCGACGCCGAGTCGCGCCTTCGTCTGCTCCAGCGCCAGCTGACCAAGCTCACGCGCCAGCCGCAGAACGTGGACGTGCGCCTCAAGTCGGAGCGCGTGGTCACGCAGATGGAGGTTCTGCGGGCGCGCATCGCCGAGATGATGGCGAGCGACCCGCGAGTCACGCTCGACGCCGAGATCGGTCGAGCGATGGCGAAGCTGCAGGAGCTGGAAGCTCGCGCCGCTGCGCTGGACGACAAGAAGCGGGAGATCGAGGTCGAGGTCGACAACGACGCCGCCCGGGTGCTGGCGAACATCGAGGGCGGCCTCTCCACGCTCACGAAGGGCATGTCGCGGGCGTCGGCGTCGAGCGCCACGTTCGGGCAGACGATGGCGCGCTCGTTCTTCCTCATCAAGGGCATCACGCCGTTCCTCTCCGGTATCACCATCATCATCACGACCGCGCTGCTGCCTGCGCTCGTCGCGGTCGGGGCGTCAGCGGCGTCTGCTGCGTCCGGTGTGGGCATCCTCGCCGCTGCGATCGGCGGCTCTCTCATCCCGGCCGCCATCGCGGGCACGGCGGTGATGGGGCGCTTCGCCGCAGTGATGGAGGTCAAGCAGCAGCTGGACCAGGCGGACGAGGCGTCGATCACGGCGTCGGCCACTGCGGAGATCGACTACGCGAACGCGGTCGAAGCTGCACGGGCGAAGCTCGACGGTCTGGTCGACTCGATCCGCAACGTGAACCGTGCACGGCGCAACGCTCGCGCCGTCGAGGAGCAGGCGGCGCAGTCGATCCAGGATGCGACCGACGCGGCGATCGAGTCCCAGCAGCGACTCGCGCAGGCGAACGCCGAGTTGAAGCAGGTCACGGTCGACGCCTATCGCGCCATGGAGGACGCGATCGAGGACGTGCGCGACGCCCAGTTGGAGGTCGAGAACGCCCGCCTCGGACAGCAGGAAGCGGAGCTGAACACGAAGGAGGCCGAGCTGCGGCTCAAGGAGTTCCGGCAGGAGCTGGGACTCACGGCGCGAGCGCTGGACGACACCTTCGCCAAGTTCTCCGACGTCGACGCCGACGTGTCGGGGATCGCCGGGGCGCTGCGCCGTGCGGGCAAGGAGTCGGGCAAGCTCGACGCCGGGAGCCTGCTGGAGCTGGAGGGCCTGCTGCTCTCGGTGCAGCGTGCCAAGCTCGGCGAGAAGCAGGCGGACGACCAGCTGGGGGATGCGGAGCGCACGCTCTCCCGCGCTCGTCAGGAGCAGCAGAAGTACCTGGAGCAGGGCATCAAGGCGTACGGCCCGTACCGGACCGCGATCGAGTCCGTGAAGGATGCGCAGAAGGTCGCCAACGAGGCCGCCGAGCACGCCCGCGAGCTGGACGAGCAGGGGATCAAGGACGCGCCCGCTGTGGTCGCGGCGCATCAGGCTGTCGCTGATGCCATCCGGACGCGCAACCGGCTTCAGAGGCAGCTGAAGGTCCCCGAGCAGCCGACCGGCCCGGCCCTGCAGCAGAAGCAGGCCGAGGCACAGATGGCGGAGCTGTCAGGCGATGAGGAGAGCTTCCTCAAGCGCCTGCGCCTGATCGAGGACTTCCTGCGTCAGCAGTTCCAGCCCACGACGGATGCGGTGTTCGACGGCGTGAAGGACGCGATGACCCGAGCCGCGCTCGGCGTGCCCTTCCTGCGCGGGAAGTTCACCCAGCTCGGCGAGACCTGGGGCGACGTTGCTCGGCAGATCGCGGGCACGGTCATCTCGCCCACGTCGCTGATCGACCTGCGTGGGCTCAGCGATATCGCCAATGAGATGTCCAAGCTCGCGGGCACGGGCCTCTCGCAGTTCTACCTGCTGCTAATCCGCATTGGCAAGGCGGCGGGGCCTGCCGCGCTCGACCTGATGCGCGAGATGGTCGGGATCATCGGCGGGCTCGCGGACAAGGCCGGGAGTCTCAGCGGCAAGGAGACCTTCTTCACGAACGCCGTGAACTCGGTCAAGACGTTCCTGCGTGCGGCCGGGGCGGTCGGCGACCTGTTCATCGCGCTCGTGGAGACGGTCGCGCCGTTCGGCGATCAGATCGTGGACCTCTTCACCGACGCGGTGAAGGGCGTGACCAAGTTCCTGCGCTCGGCCAAGGGCCAGAAGAAGATCAAGGCCTTCTTCGACAACACCATCCCGGCCATCAAGGAGTTCATCAAGTTCCTCGGGAACGTGATCGTGGTCTTCATGGAGATCGGGCAGTTCGTCGGCCCGATCGTCGGCGGCATCCTCAAGTCGATCAACTTCCTGCTGGACGCGATCGGCTTCCTGCTGGGGCTGCTGAACGCCATCGTCGACAACCCGGTCGGACGCTTCCTGCGCGACCTGCTCGGGCAGTTCATCGGCTTCGGGGTCGTCGGGAAGGTGCTCAAGGTCATCACCTTCCTGGTGGGCCGCATCTTCAACTCCCTCAAGCTGCTCGGCCCGGCAGCACAGAAGGCGTGGGGCTTCTTCTCGTCGGCGATCGGCAAGGTCGCGGGTGCGCTGCGCTCCGTGGTCACACGTGTCGGCGCGATCGCCGGGCAGCTCATCGGGCGCTTCATCTCCACGATTCGCGGCGCGACCGGGAGGCTGTTCAACGCGGGCGCGTGGCTCGTGCGTCAGGTCATGGCGGGCATCCGGTCCATCTTCGGGCCGGTGTTCAATCTCGGCGCGAGCATCGCCCGCCGGGTGTGGAACGGCATCAAGAGCCTCGCTCGGGTGCTGCTCGACGCGGGCAAGTGGCTCTGGAGAAAGATCAAGGAGGGCGTCCAGACGCTGCTCGGCGTGGGCGGCGAGATTTTCAACAAGGGCAAGGAGATTGCCGAGGACCTGGGCTCCGGCCTGATCGCGGCAGGCGCCACGCTGTTCAACATCGGCGCCGACCTGCTGTGGGAGTTGATCGACGGTTTCACGACGATCGGCCGCAAGGTCTGGGACGCGATCAAGGGCCTGGCCGGGAAGATCGTGGACGCGGTGAAGGACGCGCTCGGGATCGACTCGCCGTCGAAGGTCATGTACGAGCTGGGCCAGTTCATGCTGGAGGGCCTGCTCAAGGGCTTCACCTCGAAGGACGTGACGTCCTTCATCAAGGACCAGCTCGGCGGTATCGCCAAGCTCGGTGCCGACCTGGCGATCTCGGCGAGCCCGCTCGGCCCGCTGCGCCGAGGCATCGGCGACATTCAGGACGCGCTGGGCATCGACATCCCGCTACTGGCGAGCGGCGGCCTCACGCGGGGCGCCACGCTCGCGCAGATCGGCGAGGGCGTGCACCGCGAGGCCGTGATCCCGCTGTCGCGCTCCGTGCTCAACTCCCTCGGGCGTGCCATCGCTCGCTCAATGCCGATGCCGATGATGCCCCGCATGGGCACCTTCAACGTGCCCGCAATAGCTGCCGCACCTGCCGGAGGAGGGGGTGTTCACGTGGATAAGATCGTGGTCGAGTCGCCGCCCGGGACGATCCCGGACGCTCGCGTGGCGGCCGTGAAGATGGCTCGCGAGCTGGAGTCTCGCGGCGGCGGACCGAGGCAGTTCTAGTGGCGTACACGGCAGCAGATGGTCCCCCCGCTCTGGACGCAGTACACGTTTGGACGCCCGCTTCTGGCAGCGCCGTGACGCTCAACAACAAGGCGTCCTCCCCGTGGATCAAGATCGACAACATCCAAGGCTGGCGCTCGCTCCCCGACGCTGACGACAACCGTGAGCCGCTGACGGTCGGGCACGGCGAGATCACCTACGACTCTCGCTACCTGGGCAAGACGCTGGTCTACGAGGGTCGCGCCATGGCCACCTTCCGCGAGTCGATGCACGGGCGGATCAACGCGCTGGTGCAGGCGCTCGGGGCCTCGAAGGACGAGGGCACGATGTCCGTGACGCCCTACACGGTGCCCGGCGGCGTGGCGTGGCAGTACACGGCGCGGGTGATCGACTTCACGCCGAACTCCACGTGGACGTACGGCAACCGCTACTACGCCTACCAGTGGGGCTTCCAGTTCTCGCTGCGGATGAGCGACCCGTACTTCTACCAGGCCGGAACGCCCTACTTGTGAGCGACTACGGCCGCCTCACGGTGCAGATCACGCCGCTCATCGACTCGGGCGGAGACATCGACTCGGACGACTTCCTGGAGCCCGAACAGGTCTTCGACGTGGAGGTGACGCACCCGTTGAACGAGGGCCGCTCGGCGAAGGCGTCGCTGTCGATGGAGGACCCGCTCGTGGAAGACCTGCGCCCGTGGCAGCAGGGTCTGCGGATCAAGTACCACCGGCCCGGCGAGGTCAACAACGACGAGCCCGTGTTCTGGGGTCAGGCCAACGTGATCGACGACTTCGAGAACGGGCGGGTGACGCTGGAAGCGGTCGATCCGAGCGTGCGGATGCAGCACCACTACGTTCGCATCGGGGACGACGCCCTCAACGACCCGGCCGACAACCAGCGCGGGCGCATCTACCCCGACTACCGAGGGATCGACCTGCTCGTGGACGCAGCGCAGGCGGCACCCGGCTACCCCGTGCTCGGCTGCGTCGTGGAGGACGTGGACTCGATCGAGGACACCCAGAAGATCGACGTGGAGCGTGGCCAGGAGGTCTGGCAGATGATCCTCGACATCTGCGCGCAGGACACGGGGCCGGACTTCGACATGGCGACGAAGGTCGGGCCGGGCGCGGGGCCGGGCGTCTACGCCACGCTGCGGCTGTACGAGCGCCTGGGCTCCGATCTCTCCACGACGGTGAAGTTCGACTACGGCGACGACGAGGACTGGGACACGCCGACGAACGACAACGCCCCGTCGATCGTGGTCACGCCCGGCCACCCGACCACGCACGTCCACGTCGTCGACACCGACCGCTCGTGGCGCGTCACCGGCTTCACGCCGGACTACGCCGAGGAGCACGGCATGTGGGTCGACTGGGTGGCGACCGACTGGAAGATCAAGGACTCTCTGGACGTGAACGTCCTCAAGCAGTACGCCAAGGCGCACATCAAGGCGTACGGCATCCCGCCGAAGCAGACCGAGATCCGGCTGCGGCTCGACTCGGGCGCGGTGTTCTTCTACGGCGACCCGGGATGGCCGGACGGCAACACCGTCGGCGACTTCTACATCGGCGACTCGGTGAAGGTGCGTGCCAAGCGTGGCTACCGCGAGGTCAACAAGAAGTACCGCATCACGCAGGTCGTGCTCTCCCAGCCCGGCGCTCGCGGGCCGATGCAGACCCAGCTCACGCTGATCCCGTCCGACGTGGACATCGACGTGACGCTGGACGTGGACGAGACCTGATGGCCGGGTTCCCGCGCCCCAACGACCTGCTCACGTCGCACGCCAGCCACGCCGAGCAGCTCCGCCGCCTGCGCACGCGCTCGCCGCAGCTCTCGTCGGAGAACTTCATCATGGACCCGGGCGAGGTTCGCGCCTGGCCCCCGGCGCTGCCGGTGCGCGAGCGCATCGTGGGCGTGCAGGCCTTCGCGGGCTCGGGGACCGTCACCATCGACTTCATCGTGGTGCGCTGGGACCCGCCGATCAGCGACCCGAACCCGGTGCTGGTGCACACGCTCACGGTGTCGTCCTCGGGGCAGGTCTTCTCGGCGTTCGGCGACAACATGGACTACGGCACGACGATCAGCGTGGAGACGGGCGACTACTACTACCCGGAGATCACGGCGGGAGCTGGCGCGGGGAACGTGGTCGCGACCTTCGTTGTGGCCCCGGCGTAATGGGCATCGTCGGCGCGAGCCGCAGCAGCGTGACCGTGGGCGCGGTCACGCTGTCGTCGGGCGCCATCCAGCTGCCGATCGTGAGCGCCCCGGCCGGGTCCATCATCGTGGCAACCGTCTACCTGGCGGGCGGGACGTTCCTGTCGGCGCCCGGCTGGAGCACGTTCGCGTCGGTGAACGCTGGCACGAACTGGAACAACAACCCGGCGACCGGGGGCGGCCCGACGGGGGGCGGCTTCGTGACGATGGTGCTCCTCACGAAGGCCGCCGTGACGGCCGACTTCTCGCCGGGCGTTACCTACAGCCTTGGCACCTACACGACGTCCGGCGGCACGATGGGGTACGCCTGGGGCCACGCGGAGGCGTTTCAGAACGTGGGCGGTATGTCGTTGCACGACGGTCTGGACGAGATCACCTCGCCGGTCGACGGCGAGTACGCGATCCGTGTGTGGGCCACGGGCGGCAGCGACATTGGGGACTTCGACTGGCAGGACAACGAGCCAGCGGCGCCGGTCCCCTACGGCTCCAGCTACCCCGGCACGGACTACTACGCGCCCTCGACGCCGGTGGGGTCGCCGCTGCTGTCCGGCCGCACGATCTTCACCGTCATCACCATCTCCCACCCGCGCTACCTGGGCGGGACGCTCGTCCCTCACTGGATCGGTCGTACGGACATGACCGAGGAGATGCAGTTGGATGCCAACGGCGTCACCGGACCCCTGTCTGTGCTGTCGGCGACGTTCGCCCATGGCGGCATTGACCATTGGTGGGCGCTGCTCGTCTACGGCCCCGGGGAGACCGACACGCTGGACAGCGAGTTCACGCCGACGTGCGCGGAACGACTCTCGGAGGCGCCCGCGCTCGACACGCCGGGGATGGACCAGGACGCTAGCGACTTCATCGAGGACGTCGCCATCTCCGCGAACCTGGGACCGATCGCCGACGTCGGCAACGTCACCAACATCCAGGTCGGCCTCAAGATCACGCACCCCGCGATCGGCTGGGTCGGCGTCGCTCTGGAGTCGCCGTCGGGCAGGCGCGTCCCGGTCTTCCTAGGCAACAGCCAGCAGGATCACGACCTGGGCGACGGCTCGCACATCGCATGGTTCCACTCGGACGACAGCGGCGGTGCGCTGGACGACTTCGACGACTCCAACTTCGACGGCACGTGGGGTCCGCTGTGGGGCAACTTCTTCGGCCCGGTCTACTTCCAGAGCGGCGCCGAGAGCTTCTTCTATGAGGGTGGTCCGAGCGGTCGCTCCCACCTGGAGTACCTTCTGGGAGAGAGTGTCACAGGGACGTGGAAGCTCTGGGCCTGGGACACGGACGCCGACAACTTCGAGGGCACGGTCGACCTCGTGATCCTGCGGATCTGCCTCGACGACGACACCGTGCTGATGATGGTGGTCTGATGCCCGATTCGATCGAGAGCCGGATGGCGAGATTGGAGCAGCGGGTGTCCGACTTCGAGACCCAGCTCACTCGGCTCCTGCCCGTGGCCGAGGCGCAGGCGCGCAATCAGGTGCAGCTGGAACACATCGAGGACCTCGCGCAGCGCACCAACAAGGATCTGCACACCTTCCAGGAGAAGATCGACACCCGCGACGAGCAGAGGGACGAGGCTGTCTCCGCTGAGCGTCGCGCCACGCGGAACGCCCTCTACGCCCTCGCGGGCACGCTGGGCGCCGCACTCATCGGGGCGCTGGCGATCATCGTCGTAGCCCTGCTTGGAGGCCAAGGGCCATGAGCACCGAGGACGAGCACCGGCCATCGCATCACCGGCGCTTCCTATCGCCGCCGCAGGACATGAACCGGCTGGTGGTGCTGCTCGCCGCGATCTGCGGCATGTGCCTCGTCGTGATGACCCTGACGCTCACCTTCGGCTACGTGCATCTGGCGCAGCAGGACGTGGCGATCCAAGAGCAGCGCCTCGCGGGAGCCCGATCCCAGTGCGCCCTCGTGGCGCAGATTGATCCCGACTCGGCCGAGCTGATCGCCAGATGCGTGGGACGGGTCTGCGAGATTCTCCACGACCTCGATCGGCAGTGCGACTTCAACGGAGAGCTGGCGCGTGCCCGCCAGTGAGGAGCGGACGGACATGCTCGCGGCTCTGCGGCTCGCCGCGATTCTCGGCATCGCGCTCATCATCCTCGTCGGGGTCATGGGCTTCATCTACATCTCGGCGTCGAGGAACGAGGCTCGCCACGACGACCGCGTGAGCATCTGTCGCGGCAACGTGGCACGCGGCTACCTGCTGCTGCGCGCCCGCGAGTTCACCGTCGCCGACACGCCGATCCGCGACTCGACCACCACGAAGATCGCGCCGGAGCTGTTCCAGATCCTCGACTGCGACTCGGGCTTGCCGCTGTCGACGCCCGAGCAGGAGCGCTATCTCCAGGTCCTGAACACGGGCGTCGTGCCCGAGATCGTGAACGGTCTAGTCACCGTTCCCGCTGAGTAGGCTTCGGCCATGGCCCTTTCCGAGAGACAGGTGAAGCGCCTCCAGCGGGATCTCAACCGCTTCTCCCGCGACAAGTCCCTGAGCCTCACGCCGCTGCGCATCGACGGCGAGATGGGCGCCCTCACGCGCAAGCGGATCAGGTACGTCTACTTCCTGCTCGGCTACTCGCGGAAGCGCATCAAGGCGGCGAAGGTGAACCGGGACTTCCGTCGCCAGCTCGCGAACCCGCGCCGAGTGCTGGGGAAGACGAAGTGGCATCGCCGTCGCGTGCGCCGAGGCCTCAAGCGGCGGATCAAGCGTCGCCGTGACGTGGCCCGCAACCATGTGCAGGCGGTGCGGGCGTCGGGCGTGACCTACTACGACGGCAAGCCCGTCGCGAGGTGGATCGTGCCCTACATGGAGTGGGCGCGGCGCAACGGTTGGTCGGGGCGTCTCGTGAGCGGGTGGCGCGACCCGCTGTACTCGGAGCGCCTGTGCTACGGCATGTGCGGCCGACCGACGTGCCCGGGACGCTGTGCTGGTCGCGGCTCGGCCCACTCGCAGTCCGCATTTGGGTCCGGCGCCATCGACGTGTCGGACTACATTCGTTTCGGGCAGCTCATGGCGCGCTGCCCGTTGAACCCGAAGCTCACGAACCATTTGCCGAACGATCGTGTCCACTTCTCGCGGAGTGGCTACTAGGAGGAACCATGGTGGAGGATGCTGTAAAGAGCCAGATCGGGAAGGTGGTCGCCTTCGTGCTGACGCCGATCCTGTTGCCGCTCGCGGGTATCGTGGCGAACTGGGCGCAGGACGCGCTCGGGCTCGATCTGAATGGTGCGGACCTCACGGCCTACGTCGTCGCGGTCGTGGCTGGTGTTGCGCTCGGCGCGTGGCAGTGGCTGCGGAATCGCTCCGAGTGGGAGAAGGCGGTGCTGTTGACGCGGCAGGTGCACGAGGCGGGCGCCGCCTACACGGGCACCGCGACCACCGGCGTGACCGTTTCTCCGCCTGGGGCAACGCAGATCCCATGACCCTGCCTGCCGAGCCGCCTCGGTCGATCGACACCGCGCTCAAGACCGGCGACAGCGGGTGGGCGGTCTTCGGCCTGCAGAAGTGCCTCAACTTCGTCAACGGGTCTACCCTCGTCGCGGACGGCGCCTTCGGGACCGTGACCGAAGGCGCCGTCGCCAGCTACCAGAAGCGCATGAGCCTGCTCGCGGACGGGATCGCGGGTCCCAAGACGCAGCTGGCCGCGTGCCAGCACCTGTGCGCCGTGACGTTCATCAACGGTGCGCCGAACGGGCTCGGGCTCGGCATGGTCGAGGGCGAGGGTGGCTACTACTTCGGCGCCGTGAACTGGGGCGTGACCGGCGGCGTCGACTGCGGCGTCGTGCAGGAGCGTGTCGTGGGTCCACCCTTCTCTTCGGTGAACCTGCGACACGCCTTCAACGCGCCCGAGAGCCTCAAGGGGGCGCTCATCACCGTCACCGAGCGGGCGAAGGGGTACGCGGTCCACTCGTGGGCGAAGTTCTCGTGGGAGCGCCAGCTGCGGTGCGCGATCATGGCGCACAACTGGCCGGTCGCCGCGCTGTCGATCGCCAAGACGGGGAAGTGCCCGCACCCCGACTCGACCGACGGCTGGTGGCCCCGGACGCTGGAGTTCCCCGACGGGACGTTGGTGCGCACGCGCTGGGACTGGTGCCAGTGGTACGCGATGGGCGGCCCGCACGGCGAGGCGCGCATCCCCCGCTACGTGACGCGGTGGTCGTGATGCTGCGGCCCGCTGGCCTGGAGCCGATCATCATGCGGGAGACGCCGCAGGCGCTGTCGAGCGAGGCGGCCTATCGGGCGGCGACGCTGCAGGGCGTGCAGCAGGCGTCGGGGGTTCGGGTGACGCGCTGGGCCTCGACGCGGGAGATTCAGCGGGTGCTGGAGCTACGCGGCGAGCCGAGCGCCGCTGCTGTCGCTGTCGGCCTCTTGCCGCAGCTTCTCCGTGAGGGCGTCCTGGAGCAACAGACTCGCCGCGACGGCCTCTACTGGCGGCGGGTTCTGTAGCGTCGTGGCGTCCTCGGAGACGACCACGATGGCGTAGTCGCTGCCGTTGTAGTAGGCCTCGAACGCGGGACGCGCCCAATAGAGAGCGCGCTTCCACTCCTTGTACTCGGGTTGCTTGCGCGGCAAGGTGCGCATCGCCGCTGCCCATGCTGTCCGGAAGGGTGTCCCGATCGCCTTGAACTCAGCGAGGACGATCCGGGTGTGCTGTGCGGCAGTCACGTCCCCGCACAGTCTTGCCCCCCCGCCGGACGAGTCAAGGTTGCGGCTCTCGGCACTTCGGACAGTGGGGGACGAACCACCACATGACGTGCCCGCAGGACCAGCACCGCTTGCGCTTGCCGATCTTCGTCACCAGGTGATCTCCGTCACCTCGATGAACTTGACCACGCCGAGGACGACGAGGGCCAGAACCACCACGGCGGCAACAAGGACGACTGCTGCGGCAGTCCATGACCGGAACATACCCGGCTTCACGGCGTTCTTCCGTAGCAGGGGATCAGACAAACCTCGTGGTCGAGCCCCACGAGGTCGTTGAGCACATTGCCGTAGCGCTCCTCGACGTAGCGGAGCACCGTGGGGTCGCAGCCGATCAGCAGATAGCCGCGCCCCTCGCCGTGGTAGTGGAGCGATGAGAGCCACTGGTGATAGGTGCTCGCGGGCACCTGACGCTCGACGAAGGTCATCACGCGATCCCACTCCGGATGCCTCACTCCCGGGCAACGGCACTCGTCGCAGCAGGTGTCGCTCGGCCGCATCCAGTTCACGTTACAGACGGGGCAGCGGACGTCCTCGGGGCGCAACTCCCTCACTACCTCGATCACCGCTTGTACCGCAGCTCGTCCACTTTGTCGGCGATGTCCGACAGGGAGTAGACGATCGCCGAGCCGACGAGCAGCACGACCCGGGCGATGGTAATCATCTGGTTCGACCGCGCCGCGCTCACGATGTTCTGGGCGTCGCGCAGGGCACCGAACGAGCGCTCGGCGTAGGTGAGGTCCTGCTCTGTCTCAGCGGCCATCGGGAACTCGGATCGCGAGGCGTGAGCCGTACATGGCTGTGAACTCCTTGAGTAGCGGCGTGTCGGGGCAGGAGAGGACCTCCCGCTGCATGGCGACAGCAACCTTGGGGGAACGGTTGGCGTAGTGGGCGCGCTTGACGACCCACAGCACCTCGTTCTCTTGGTCGTACCTGACCATCGGCTTTCGTGCCAGCTCATCGAGCGCGTAGCGGACTCGGAGGCTGTCATTGCCGAACAGGCGAGACATCGCCCGCACCGAGACCTCGTAGATGCCGCTGATCGCGGCCTTGGGATTGGTCCAGCTCCAGAGGAAGAGGAGTTGAGCGTCGGCGGACAGAGCCGCGAAGTCGGGGTCCGTCCAGATGGCGCACTCGACCATTACGAAGCGACCCACGACAGCTCCTCTCTCTCACACAGTGGACTATGCGCTCCAAGGGGCGCCTTAGTCAACCATCGGAGACGAAGAGGTCGACGACCGTACGACCGAGCGGCTTGACCAGCTCGCCATGGATCTCCAGCCCGCCGAAGCGGAACTTGTCGGGCGTGTCGTCGTCCAGGTAGTTGCCATCAACGAGGGCGTCGCCGAGACACTTCTCAACGATGGAGCGGTAGTTGCCTTCGTCGCGCTTGCGCCGCGCCGGGAACCACATCTCGGCCTTGGCATAGATCGCCCTGGGGATCTCGGGCGTGTGGACCTTGGGTAGCGGACTCGCCAGCAGGGCCATGCCGAACAGGCCTTGCCACTGTTTCTTCACGCGCTGGTGCACTCGCCAGTTGCGGTACATGAGCGCGTTCAAGGACGGCGGCGTGCCGTCGAGGTCGAGACGTACCATCACGCCGCGACCAGCTCTCGCTCCTCCTCGTGCTCCAACTCGGGGAGGGTCGCGCCGCCCCACACGTACGTCGCCGCGTGGGTCTTCTCGTTCACCGAGTCCCGGACGTAGCACTCGGTGCCCGGCGCGGGGTTGAAGTGCCAGGCGACGTGCCTGCCGCAGCGCTGGCACATGCACACCCACATGCGCTCCACCAGCTCCTCGATGCAGCCGTCGTCGCCGTCGAACGGGCCGTGCACCAGCACGACGTCCCACATCACGTGGGTGTCATCCCGCCATGGGTTCCTGCGCATTGCCAGCCTCCTCTGTGGACTGTGTGATGACCTCTCGGATGAACATGGAGCGCGCCTCGGCCTGCGCCCGCTGTCGAATCTCGACCGGGGACGGCGAGACCAGCCCGGGGACCAGCAGCTCGCACGCCTGCACCTCGCCCCAGATCATCGAGAGGGTGTGCAGGCCTCGCCCGTCGTACTTGTGGTAGCGCTGCCCACGTAGCTCTGCGAGGCGTTCGCCGCGAGCGAACAGGTAGGCCGAGCGCAACATCTCGGCGTGCCGCTCGCGGATGATCGTCTCCATCTCGGTCACGAGACCGCTGCGCCCTTCGTCAGATCGGCGAGTTGCTGGCGACGCTCCTTGGTGAGCCTCCCGAGCTTCGCCTCGGCCGAGCAGTCGAACGCCGCGATGATCTCGAAGGTCAACGAGGAGCCGATGCCCGGCACGAAGCGCAGGATCTGGCGCAGGCGCATCTCGCCTGCCAGTTCTTCGATCACCGGATCGGCCTCGCCGCGCAGCACGCGGTAGGGGTCGATCTGGCCGCTCGCCATGGCCTCTCGCAGGAGCTTGCGCTTGCCGCGCACTTCCTTGCTGATCTCCCACACGGGGCGGGAGTCAATGCCACGGTCGAGTTGGGTCATGCGACGATCTTGGGCTCCCGGTTCTCCAGCCGGGGCTGGACGGGGTTGAAGTTGGCGATGGCGGCCAGCGTCGGCATGTGCTCGCCGCCCGCGAGGACCGCAGCGCGGAGCTGCTCGTTGTCCGCGATCGCGGCAGCCCGAGCGGCAGGCTGTCCACCGATGACCTCGTAGGTGCCGATGACGCGGAGAAGCTCGTCCTCGTCGGTGCGCTCGCCGACGACCTGCACGACGAGGTACTTCGTCGGCCTGCGCTCTGCACCGACCTGGCGCTTGACGGCCTCGACGGCGGGCGTGTCCTGGGACTGCGCGATGGCGTCCTCGATCGAGCCCTTCCGGGTCACGTCGTTCGTGGTGATGGTGTTCACTGCGTGGCGCCTCCTTCGGCTTCTTGGACCTGCTTGAACAGGGTCGCGGCGACGAGCTTGACCTGCGCGGCCACGTCGCCCGCGCTGGGCGGGTGGTACTCGCCGTGGGCCGCTGCGACTTCGAGGATCGTCACCGCGCACTTCTGGGCGTGCTGCATGGCGATCGAGCGGCGCTCCTCGGGAGGACGCGCTCGACTGCCACCTCCCCCGAAGCCTGCGCCCTGGGCCAGCTTGAACTTGGGGCCGTACTGCGCCTCAAGATCAATGTCTCCTTCGACGGACTGCCCGACCTGCGGTGCCGGGGACTCCGGCTTCCTCGACCACTCGCAGTTGCGAACCACCTGCCCCGAGGCGTCCTGTAGATCGACTCGGTAGCCCTTCATCGGGCCGCCCTTCGTCGAGTTCCAGTCCCGAACTTGGTCTGAGACAAGGGTGACTGTATACGTTGGCATCGGAGCAGGTGGTCCTCTGGTAGAAAGGAGATATAGATGGAGAAATGAGCCTTCTCTATTTCCTTTCTCCCATCTAGAGCCCTTGTCAACGGCCGGGTTACTGGTGTTGATGTTACAGGCCTAACGGCCTGAAAGTCAAGCACCACGTCGCAAATAGCGAGGAACTGTTAGACAAGGGACCCCGTCCTACGACTGGCCCGCAGCGGCCTTCATCAGCACGGCGCAGGCGTGGCGCTCGCAGCAGTCCCCCGTGAAGAAATCGGGGAAGTGGACGGAGAACTTCTCGGCGATCTGGCAGCAGCCCGTCTCGCCCTCGATGTCCTCCAGGAACTTCTCGGCCTCGCGCACGCGGCCGATCGTGCCCCGCGCCCGTGAGCGGGCCTGCTTGCGCCTCGTGTCGGTCTCCTTCGGGTCGGCGATCAAGCGCCCGGCCCGGTCCCACTTCACCTCGCCGCCGTGAATCTTCGGCAGCTCCACCTTCTTGGGCACTCTGTTGCCTCCTACTCGGCATCCCACGAGAGGCCCTCGTGGAACGCATCGCGGTTCAAGAACGGCGACGTGCGCAGCCGCTCCGCTTCGATGGCTCGATCCTCGTCCGTCATGTACGGCTCCCACGCGGCGATGCCAGCGAGGAACTCCGCCATGTCGATCGGCCGAGCGTGGCGAGCCGCCACGTCCTGCTCGTCGGGCTCCACGGGCACGGTCGGGGCGTCGTAGCCCTGCTCGCCCTCGAACAGCGCGTGGTCGCCTCGGATGATCTTGCGGCGCGACTTCTTCCGCTTGCCCTCGTCGACGGAGCGGACGTTCTCAGGGCGCACCGGCAGCTCCTCACGCGGGATGCGCGGGAGCTGCACCAGAACGCTCTCTCCGTACTCCGTGAGGACGTAGACGTAGCTGCGCCTCGCGTGACCGGCAGCGGTGCGCGAGCGTCGATGCTCGCCGGTCGAGCGGATCAGTCCAGCGCGCACCAGCGCGTTGACCGTCGCCCCGATGATCGACCGCTCGGTCAACTCCGTGCCCTCCAGATGATCGCCGTGGAACTCACCTTTCTGACGGGCGATCAGGAGGATGCGGGCCTTGAGCCACCCGTACTCCTCGGGCTTCCACTTTCGGAACATCTCTTGGGCCTGGGCCAGGGACGCGGTGCGTCCACCTCGGCTCCCCGAGTTCACGATGATCCCTCCCGCAGATTCGACAGATCGCAGGCAGCCACGCAAGGCCCACGCCGATCAGCTCCTTCACCGAGCCGTCGTGCGAGTGGACGATCCACAGCGTCGTACCGTCCTGCCGGGCGAAGCTCTCAATGGGCACGAGGACGACCCGGCGGGTTCACCTTCACGCCCGACTCGTGCACCAAGATGGCGGCACGGGCGCGGGTGATGCCCATCTCGGCAGCCACGGCCGCGAGCGTGCCATGTTGCGCGTACAACCTTCCGGCCTTCTCGCGCAGGTCGGGCTCGTACTTCGGCGAACGGTTCGGCTCGATCACGTGTACCTCGACTTCGTGAAGTCCACCCCGAGGCGCTGGCCCTGCTCGCCTGCCCAGGCGTTCATGGCCAGGAAGGTGCCGCGAGTCATGTCGGCGAGCACGTCGAGCGCCGTCAGCTGGTTCTGGTAGTCGCTCGCCCACGTGTTGACGATCTCTCGCTGATGGGTCTCGGTGCCGACCTGCTCGCGGTACTTGGAGCGGGAGATCAACCAGACCTCGATGTCCTCGTCACCGCCCTCGCGCAGCACCTCCTGGGCGGCCTCGGCAGCGCGACGCAGCAGGTTGTACCGCTCCAGACGCGGGTCATCGTCGTCGTTCTCCCTGATGAAGCCCGAGATGCGGTCACGGGGGTCGCTCATCGGCGTTGCTCCTTGTGGTCAGTGGCGAAGCCGTTGCACGTACGGCACGCACGGCACTCGCCGTCCAGATTGTGCGAGGCAGCGATGTGCCCGCACTCGCACACCGACACGATGGTCGGCGGCTCGTACTCGGTCTCCACGATCTGGCTCCAGCTCTCCAACTGGCGCGTGTCGAGGTAGACCCGGATCGTGTTCCCATCAAGCCTGTCGGCGAGTAGCGGCGCCTGCAGCCACTCGCCGACACGCTCATAGGCAACGTCGGCTTCGTCCTCTGTAACGAATGACCGTTCCCAGACGACGATCAACCATGGTCTCAATGGGCCTCCTTGCTTGCTCTCTCGCAAGGATTGTGACGCCCGCTATGCCTCAATGTCTACCGTTCCCGTAGAACTCCCGCGCCGGGGCCGAAGCCCCGGCGCGTGTCCTGGGGAGTTCTAGCCCTCGACCTTCTTGAGCGAGTCGGAGCCGCCGTTCTCGGTCTTCGTGCGGAAGACCGTGGCGCCGTCCAGCTCCTTGATGTCCACGCCGTCCACGGCGCGGCGCATCTCGTGCCGCATCGCCGTCCCGAGCGGGTCGGGGATCTTGCCCTCCCCGGCGCCGTTCATCAGGTCGAGCTGGGGACGCAACCCCGACGCCGCGAGCACGAAGTCCTCGGTCGTCAGCATCAGGTCCTCGACCTCGCCCTCCGAGCGGGAGATCGCGTAGCGCAGGGTCCGGTCGATCGCCTCCTTCACGAACGCCGGGAGGAAGCCCTCCATGGCCTCGTACACGGCCTCGTAGTCGATGTCCTCGTCGAGCGTGCCCTGGGGCGCCGTCGCCTCGATCATGCGGGTGATGCCCGACAGGTCGAGCGCCCCGATGTGGATCATCGCGTCGAGGCGGCCGGGGCGCACCATGCCCCGGTGGATGCGCTCCTTGTGGTTCGTCGTGAGCACCAGCATCAGCTCGGTGCCCTTCGCCGTGATGCCGTCGAACAGGTCGAGCAGCCGGGCCACGGCGTCGCGGTCGCCCGACTCCGCGAGGATGTCCACGTCCTCGAAGAACACGATCGCGGGCTGGTAGAGCCTCGCCGTCGCCATGACGGTCGCCAGCGAGTCCCGGGTCGGACGGCAGTAGATGAACGTCCAGCCGTTCGGCACCGCGACCTGCGCGGTGAGGAACGCGCCGAGCGTCTTGCCCGTGCCGTACGGCCCCTCCAGCAACACGGCGCGCTTGCGCGGGATGTTCATCCTGCGCATGACGTCCGTGTGCCTGATGACCGACCAGAGGTTCGCGTCCAACTGCGCGAGCACCTCGTCCGAGTAGACGACCTTGCGCGGGTCGACGCCCGACAGGTCGAGGAACTCCGCGTCCTCCTGCCCGTCGATCGCCTGGCCCTTGTAGATCGACTCCGACTCCAGCGTCTGCTGGACGACCCGGAAGAGGCCCTCGATGTGCGCCCGGTACTTCCGGGGCGCGTCGACGGTCAGGACGAACAGCTGGCCCAGCTCGTTGTCCTCGGACACGCCGAGGAACATCTTGCCCCCGAACAGCGGGACGGCCAACTGCCCCCACGGGACCTGCATGGTCTCGGTCGGGCCGACGTTGATGGCGCGCATCTCCGGCGGCTTCTTGCCGAAGAACGTCCAGGTCGGCTTGCCGATCCCGGCCGTGCCGAACACCTTGATGAGGGACTTCTGCACGGCGGACGCACCGTCCCAGGGACGGAACTTGTACGTCCGCGTGAAGCGGGTCTCCTCCTCCTGCTGCTCGATGTGGTCCTCCAGGTACCGAATCGCGTCGACCGGCGACATGGTGGCGGGGAGCACCAGCTGGTTGCCCTGCTGGATCAGCGAGTCGTCCGTGATCCGCTGGCCGCCCAACGCCGCGAGCGTGTCGAGCAGGTTGTCCTCCAACACCTGCTGCTCGGTCTTCTCGGGCGCGACGGCGATCCCCACGTTCGAGGAGCCCTTCCTGTCCTTGCGCTGCACTGCCTTATTAGCCACTTGCACCTCCTACTCACCCCCTCTCTGTGGCAGATTGGGGATGGTCTCCTTTGTGCCGTCGGTGCCACCACTCGCACTCGGCGAGTAGGTAAACGTCCGACCGCCCGAACCGACCAACCGTCGCCGGGAAGCTGTCGAGCTTCGACCATGCCCACACAGTCGAGCGCGACACTCCCCAACGACGGGCGAGGTCGGCCTGTACGACCAGACCGCCAACCGCCCGCAGAGCAGACCTCGCTACGGTCACGCTCACGGGGGGTTTGCGCTGGTCGCCCAAGATCAGATCGCGGCCACGATGCGGATAACGATCACGGCCGCAACCACGATGGCCAGGAACGCCACGAATACTCGCGACCATTCGACACGTTCGCGGCGCTCCACGCGGTTGAACTGCTTGATCCGGCGAGCGTCAGCGGCACGCTGCGACTCGGCAGCGCGCCGCTCCCACTCCTGCTGCGACAGCCTCACTTCTTCTCCTCGTCGCTCGGCTCCTGTTCGCCGAACAGCTTGCGTAGGAACTCGATCGGGTTCTCGGGAATCTCGTCGGGGCCGAACGGGCCGAGCACGATCGGGCCTTGCATCATGCCGCGCTGCTGCTCGGTCATCTTCGCCAACGCGAGCGCGGCGACCATCTCGGAGATCGCGATCACCTTGAAGCGATCCTCGGCGTCCAGCTCGCCCTGCTTGTAGATCGACTGGTAGCCCTGGATCATCCCGATGAGGGCGTCGAGCAGCACGGGGAGCGACTGCTCGGGCTCAAGGCCGTTCTCCTCTCGCTGCCGCTGCCAGAAGCTCACCGCCGCCAGTAGCGTCGGGTCGTCGTCGGGGTCCGGCGGCAGTTCCTCTTCGTCGGACACTACGTCTCCTTTCTGCGGTCGATGGGACCGCGTGCTCTCACATACGGAGCATGAACGCCACTGCACCTATCGTGCTTCCTCGTGTGTCAGAGCGGGCGCGTCGTGAACTTGGCGTGGCGCTTGCCGTGCTCGCGCAGGTAGGCCTTGGTCACGCCGTCGTAGTTCTCGACGCACGGCTTCGACGCCGGGTACGCCGCTTCGCAGCGCAGGCACCCGACCTCGACCGTCAACAGGTTGTCGTGCAACAAGCCAATCGCCACGCCCCGGGCGAGTGACTCCTCGTCCACGTGGTACATCGCGATGGCGATCCATTCATGCTCCGGCGATGGCACGGAACCCCGCCTCCATCCCGAGAGTCACCGCGCCGTCGCCGTTCGCGAGCGGGTGCCTGCGCCAGTCGCCCAACAGCGGGCTCTCGTTCTCGCGCCGGGTGATCGGTGCGTCCCAGAACTCCGTCGCCTCGTGGTCGCGGATCATCACGAACACGACCTCGCGTCGGTTGGGATGCGTGGACGGACGACTCTCGCCCGGCGGCGCGGTCCACGCCGAGGAGACCATCGCAACCAGCGACGGCTTGTTTTCCACGATCAGGCCCGCGATGACCATCGGCAGTTTCTCCCGCCCCTTCGGCTCGAAGAAGGCGCCGTCGATCAACACCATCGTCAGCTTGCCGTCGTTGAACATCAACATGTGGGCGTTGACGTCGCCGTCCGGGCCGCACGACTCCAGGTCGTCCTTCGCCCACTCCTTGACTCGCTCGCGGAGTTCGCCGAGCGTCTCCTTCGCCATCTCGTCTCCTTGTTCGCTCTCTCAGGTCTTGGCCTTGGTGTTCGGTCGCACGTGCCCCGTCTGCTGCTCGTGGAGCGCGAGCACCATCGCCGCCACCTTGCGCGGCCAGATGCGCCGCGACTCTGTTGCCTTGCAGAAGGCACGGATCTTGGCGAGCGCCTCGCCGGGAATCTCGTCGCGCCCGGCGCCCTTGCCGCCCTGCGCGTAGTGCTGGAGCTGCTGCAGGGTCGCGGGCTCGAACGCCTTGCCGGGCTCGGAGCCCAGGCGCTCGGCGATGAGCTGCGCCTGCGGTGCGGTGATCGCTGAGCCGAGCTTCGCGCCGCCTGCCTCTGCGATCTCCACAGCGCGGTGCGCCAGGACTCGCATCGGGTCGGGCGGCTTCGGCTCATCCTTCTTGGTCGTGCCGATCGGGATGTGCTCGCCATCCGGCGGCGCGTTCAGCTTGTCGAGGCGAGCGAGGCGCTTGCGCTCCGCTTCCGCGTCGAGGGCGGTCTTCTCTCCCTGCCCGTTCTTGACGGGTGTCTCCTGCTGCTCGGTAGCCATGCGGCCCTCCGTCGTTCGCTTGCACGACGGACCTTGATCGCCGCGCAGCCGTGACTGCAACCTCTATATCAACGAGGCGCCTTGTGCGTCAACCGACCGAGCCGGATCTTCTTCCCCACGACCCGGCCTCGCCTGTGCGGCCAGCCGAGCGAGTAGGTCACGTAGCGCCTGCCCCAGACCCACGAGTAGGAGCATGACGGCGACCAGAAGTCGAGGTCGGACTCCCAGCCGATGCGGTCGCGCA
>Ga0247828_10000047_pt1 | contig 40225 bp, 48 predicted proteins | sample 12C_Control_Day3_FD_192425 | JGI IMG/M metagenome (GOLD analysis project Ga0247828, IMG submission 192425) | Soil microbial communities from agricultural site in Penn Yan, New York, United States - 12C_Control_Day3 | ecosystem: Environmental > Terrestrial > Soil > Agricultural land | place... | reverse complement strand
CTGCTGCCCCCGCGGCCAAGGCACCCCCGGCCCGGCTGTCACCCATCCCCGAGGGCGAGACGCGTGCGGTGCAACTCGTCTTGAAGTCGTTCGGCTATACCATCGCGGTGGACGGCGTGTACGGCCCGCAGACGACGCGCGTCGTCCGGTCCTGGCAGCGATCGAACGGCCTCCTCGAGGACGGCATCGCGGGCCCGGTCACGCAGGCGTCTCTTGGACTCGGCGAGACCGCGGACCGCGGGCCGCAGATTCAGGTGACCGACACCGTTCCCACGCCGGTCGAGCACTTCGAGGAGTGGGAGCGTCTCGCTCAGTGTGAGTCCGGCGGAGACTGGGGCATCAACACGGGCAATGGCTACTACGGCGGTCTGCAGTTCGCGCTGTCGAGTTGGAGGGCGGTCGGCGGCACCGAGTTCGCGTCGTACCCGCACCTGGCGAACAAGATCGACCAGATGACTGCCGCCGAGCGACTCCTGGACGTGCAGGGCTGGGGTGCCTGGCCCGCGTGCAGTCGCAAGCTCGGGCTGCGGTGAGTCTCGCCGACGTCAAGCTGCACCTGGTCGACGACCTGGACACGGCGAACGCGCTGATGTCCTGGCTCGGCGAGCGGCGGGCTGGCTCGATCGCGGTGGACACGGAGACGACGGGCCTGGACGTGAAGCACGACGTGGTGAGGCTCGCGCAGGTCGGCGACGAGATGCACGGGTGGGCGATACCGTGGGTGCGGTGGGGCGGGGTGTTCGAGGAGGTCTTGCGGAGGTACACCGGCAGGATCGTCGGGCACAACATCATCCAGTACGACGCACCGATCCTCCGGAACAGTTGCGGCATCACGCTCACGCCTGACCGAGTCGACGACACGATCCTGAAGGCGCACGTCCTGGAGCCGAACATGTCGGTCGGGCTGAAGAACCTAGCCGTCCGGCACGTGGACCCGATGGCCGCCGCGCTGCAGGATCAGCTGAAGGGCGGCACCTGGGGATTCGACGACGTTCCCGTCGAGTACGGACCGTATTGGCAGTACGGGGCGATGGACACGGTGCTGACCGCTCGCGTCGACCCGATCCTCGACGCGCGCCTGACGGCGACAGACTCTCGCCGGTCGTACGACCTCGAGGCGGCGGCGGCCTGGGTCGTCGCGAAGATGCAGGACAACGGCGTGTACGTCGACAGGCCGTTCGCGCAGCAGCACTTCGATCACTTCCGCGCCTGCGCGCAGCAGCTTAGCGACTGGTGCAAGATGCACTACGACGTCAGGCCGTCGCAGAACGCCTCGGTCGCTCAGCGACTCATCGCGGAGGGAGTGCCGCTCGACAAGACGACGGCGACTGGCGCGGTGGCGCTCGACAAGGAGATCCTCGGACCGATCGACCATCCGCTCGCCCAGGTCGTCCTCCAACACCGCCAATACAGCAAGCTCGCGAACACGTACATCAAGCACTTCCTCGAGCGGACCTCCGACGACGACCCTCGGCTGCGACCGAGCATCAGGTCGTGCGGCGCCAAGACGAGCAGGATGACGATGCAGGACCCGAACCTCCAGAACCTGCCCCGACGGTCCGAGTCGAACGCCAACGCGATCGCCGTCCGGGACTGTCTCGTCGCGTCTCCGGAGCACACTCTCCTGATGGTGGACTATGACCAGATCGAGTTGAGGTGGATCGGTCACCTCGCGGGCAGCGAGGGCCTGAGAATAGCCTTCGCGGACCAAGACGTGGACGTGTTCACGCACGCCGCCCGCGAGCTCTTCGCCGAGGCGACGATGGGCAAGGGCGACGAGCGGAGGCAGCACACCAAGAACGCCTTCTACGCCCAGGGCTACGGGGCCGGCGCCGCGAAGTTCGCGAAGACGGCCGGCCTGTCGCCAGAGTACGGGCAGTACATGTACGACCAGATCGACGAGCGGTACGGGCTGAAGAGTCTCAGCAAGATGGTGGAGCGGAAGGCGCTGGATCGGCTGGCGCTCGAGGGCGTCGCGTACGCTCGCAGTCCGCTCACCGGCCGGCGTCACCCGATGGACGACGACAAGCAGTACACGCTCGTCAACAAACTGGTGCAGGGCGCCGCGGCGGAGCTGCTGAAGATGAAGCTCGTCGAGCTCGACATGGCCGGCTTCGGTCCGTACCTCGTCCTCCCCGTCCACGACGAGATCATCTTCGACGCGCCGACCGAAGGTCTGCGTGAGTTCGCGATGGAGGCCTGTCAGATCATGGCAGACCCGGACCTGATCAGCATCCCCATCACGGTCGCTCCCTCTGTGGGACACCGGTGGGGACAGAAGGAGGACTTCAAGTTGTGACCTCGGCTCGAGCGGTCTACCGGCGCAACGGCATCCTCCGGAATCGCGTCCTCACTGACGACGAGAACGCGTGCATGTTCCCGACATTGATGGGCCTGACCGGTTACTCATACGGCTGCCGTTGCGAGCGGTGCGTCGGGACGAGGAGAGCGTACGATGCCGAGTACGCAGAGTACCGGAATCGGCGCAAGCGGGAGAGGAGACGGCGTGCCTGACCCGACGTGGGTGTTCGCGGTAGACCCGGGCAAGATGACCGGGTGGGCGTGGGCGTGTCTCGAGCCAGCACTTCTGACTCCAGGCGCGGATTGGCGCCGATCGATGATAACGGGTCAGGATACAGCCGATGAGTTCCTCGACATGGTCGCTGACAACGGTTTCTGCGACCCTCGCACGCTGTTCGTCGTCGAGTCCTTCACGGTCACCGCTCATACCGCGCGGAAGAGCCCGCAACCGGAGCCGATGGAGGTGATCGGCGCGGTGAAGTTCCTCGCCCGACGAGGCGGGTCACGTCTCGAGATGCAGACGCCATCCTCCGCGAAGCGATTCGCCACGGACACCAAGCTCCGACAGCTTGGCCTGTGGGTGCCAGGTCAGGACCACGCTCGCGACGCGATCCGTCACCTCATCCTGGGGATAGTGTCGTTTACCGCTGGACAGGCACGCGAAGAGATGATACAATCTCTAGCATGACGATGACAACTCACCTCAGGATTCTCGATCGCACCCTCTGCGGGGTCAAGGCATCCGCTAACGGCAGTCTCAAGACGACACAATGGAATCACGAGGTCACGTGCAAGCGGTGCCTCGTTGCGATGCCACCACGCGATGAGCCGAAGGTTGAGCAGACGTCGACCGTCGACGACATGATCGCGATACTGAAGAGCGCCGTCGACGCCGCGCTGAAGATCACGACCATCCAAGAGCGGATGACGGACGTCGCGAAGAGAGTCGCTGTAGCGAACAAGGGGCACTGGTCGCTGACCTTGTCAGCGGAAGAGGTTGAGGCCCTCGCGCTCCTGATCGCTCTCCTCAACGCGCAGAAGAGCTGACCATGACCACGTGGGTGTTCTTCGGCATGGACCCTCAGGACAGGGCGGTCGGGTTCCGCTACCACAACGGCGACCTGACCGAGAAGGTCCAGGAGCAGATCGTGCTGTCACTCCGCAAGGAGGATGAGAAGCGTCGCGACTGCCGTCCCGACTGCGAGTTCGACGCGATCCAGAGGGTGATCGCCTACCCGCTCCGCGACACGCCGACGACGCACGGAAGTCAGCGTTGGGTCGGTGGTGGCACAGAGTTGTACCTGTGGGAGCGCGGGCACGGTCTGTCTGAGCTCGGCTGGTGGAGGCCTCGCGGCTGATGCCCGTCCTGACCTTCTCGTCTCTCGATGACCGCTTGGACGTGGCCTGCGACTGGTCCGACAAGGAGCTGATCCGGCAGGTGCCGGGAGCCCGATGGGATAGTCACCGCAAGACGTGGCACGTGCCGCGGACGATCGTCGCGTTCATCCAGCTCGGCAACACGTTCGCCGGCCGGATGTCCGCCGCGGATGACGTCCTGGCGTGGGCCGAGGAGCGCAGGCAGGCGATGGAGCGCGCGAAGGCGTGGCGATCTCTCGTCGAGGTGGAGGGTCTGGACGCGTCCGCGTCGGGCCTCTACCCGTGGCAACTCTGCGACTACTACTGGATGTACTGGGCCGGCGACGGGATGCTCCTCGGCAACGACATGGGCACGGGGAAGACCATCAGTTGTCAGGTCGCACTCCGCTCCCTGGAGGGTGCGCTGCCGGCGCTGATCGTCTGCCCGAACAGCGTCAAGCGCGTGTGGGAGTCAGAGGCGAAGAAGTGGATGCCTGGCACGGCGGTCTACGTGGTGACAGGAGGCGCGGCGGGTCGGCAGAAGATCCTCAGGGCAGCTCTCGCCGACCCGACCGCGCTGATCGTCATCAACTACGAGGGCCTCCGCTCGCACAGCAGGCTCGCGCCGTACGGCAGCGTCCGTCTCAAGCGGTGCGTCGCCTGCGGCGGTGAGGACGAGGCCGTCAAACCGGCCCAGTGCCACGCGCACCCAAAGGAGTTGAACGGCACCGGCGTCATCCGATCCGTCCTCATCGACGAGGCGCAGGCGCTGAAGGACCCGAAGAGTCAGCAGACTCGCGCCTGCTGGGCCGTCATGCACGACCCGTCCGTCACGCGCAGGATCGCCACGACGGGCACGCCGATCGCGAATCATGTCGGCGACTTGTGGTCTATCATGCACGCCATCGCGCCTGCCGAGTACCCGGTCCGCTCGGCGTTCCTCGATCGCTACGCGCAACTGAGCTGGAACGCGTTCGGCGGGCTGGACATCGTCGGTCTCAGGCAAGACAACGCCGTCGAGTTCTTCTCCTTCTTCGACGCCCGCTACCGCAGGGTGACCAAGGCGCAGGCAGCGCCGTGGCTGCCCGAGAAGTACAGGTCCACTCGCTACGCGACACTGCCGGAGAAGATGCTGAAGGCGTACAAGGAGCTCGACGAGCAGATGATCACCAGGTTCGAGGACGGGACGATCGCGTTCGCGTCGAACACCCTCGTGCAGTCCACCCGACTCCTGCAGATGTCGTCCGCGTACGGCACCACCGAGCCGGACGGGACGTACCGGATGATCGAGCCGAGTCCGAAGGTGGACGTGCTGATGGAGGTCCTCGCCGAGACGGAGGGCCGGCAGGTCGTCGCCTGCGCGCTCAGCAAGCAGCTGATCAACCTCGCGTCGGCCAGACTCGAGAAGGAGAAGATCCCTCATGGCCTGATCACCGGCGACGTCCACGAGCTCGACCGCCGGCGGTACCTCGATGAGTTCCAGGCCGGGCGCCTCCGCGTCCTCCTGTTCACGATCGGCGCCGGCGGCACGGGCCTGACCATGACCGCGGCGGATACCATCGTGTTCCTCCAGCGGGACTGGTCCGCCATCCGGAACCTCCAGGCGGAGGACAGGGTGCACCGGATCGGCAGCGAGATCCACGAGAAGATCCACGTCATCGACGTGATGGCCCAGGGCACGATCGAGGAGTGGCAGATCAGCAGAGTACACGAGAAGTTGCGTCGTCTCGAGGAGATCAGGCGAGACGGCGGCGACTGGACGAGCACCATCGACGACATCCGTCAGGACTTCTTCACGATGAAGACATTGATCGATCCGACACTAGGAGATGACACAGGACATGGGTAGCATCAACGTGTTCCACATGAATCAGTGGCACGACTACACGGGAGGGTCGGACCACTCGATCGACGAGATCGACGCCTGCGACGCCGACCAAGACGCGGACGGCGAGGAGCGCCACGTGCACATCGTGATCCTCAGCGCCGACGAGTACCTCGAGTTGACGTCGCACGCCGAGGAATCTGACCCGCTGCCCGACCCGGAGGACGTCGTCATCGGCGCGATCAGACGATTCGGCTCCGTCAACGAACCGCTGCTCCGTGCCAGGTGGCGAGGGCAGCCGGCAGACGCTCCGCTCGAGAAGCGAGTCCTCGATCTCCTCTGCAGCAACGGACCGACATATCACCACGTGATGGCCGAGTTGAGAAGGGCTGGCCATGTCGCCTGAGGAGGCAGCACCCATCCACCGCAAGCTCTTCACCGAGTTCTGCCGGATCGAGATGGACGCGGGCGGGCCCGACCCGCAGGTCAAGTTGACCGCGGAGGCGATCAAGGCGCATCCGATCGGAGGACCCGAGCTCGCCGGCCTGTTCGTCGTGCCGTACACGTGCGCTGGCGCCGCCCTGCTGTGGCGCCTCTGGGAGCGCAAGCCTGACCCGATGTCCTGGGGGCCGTGGCTGGAGCAGCACGGCAAGGGGCTGCCGATCCGGAAGGAGCGCCGGCCCGTCAAGGGCAGTTGGCCGAGGTTCATGACCTGCGCCAGCGGGTGGCTGCGCTGGTGTGAGGGCAGGTACGAGGAGATGAAGGATCGGTCGTACGCGGAGGTTCTCAAGTCTGTCACGGACGAGGTGCCGTACTTCGGACGGTACGCGACGATGAAGCTGCTCGAGACGATGTACCAGGCCGATCTGATGTCCTCACCACAGAACACGATCGTCCCCCGCGACGCGAAGTTCCCACGTCGCTCGATGGCGTTGATGATGCCGGAACACGAGCATCTGCTGACCGACAAGAAGTTGCTGACCGACCGGAACGCGAGTCGCGACGTGGACGAGCTCGCAGAGCGAATCAGGCAGGGCATCATCATGCGACTCGAGGTACCGGTGTCCTGGTTCCAGATCGAGACCATGTTCTGCATCTACGGGCAGACACTCCGCGGCAAGTACGCGGCCGGCAGGCACGACAGCGAACTCGGCCACTGGGGGAAGGCGATCGGCCACTACGGTCTCGAGGGAGGAGACGCGATGCAAGAGCAGTTCGACTTCTATGGTCTTCGCAGTCGTCTCTATCCTCATCAGTATCTCGGAGAGCGCGGCGACCCGTCATGGTGGGGAGTCAGACCCGAGTTGGAAGAGCAGCAGATGGAGGTGGTACGTGCCCTGGGCCTTGCATGAGCGACTGAGCATGGCGCCGTTCCCGGCCGTCACCCACATGGACAAGTGGGGCCTGGAGTCCTGCCACGGGCTGATCACCCTCTGTCATCGCAGGCCGTCAGAGGCCGTGATCGAGCGTGTCGGCTGGTGGTCTCACATCCCAATCCCGGACGGGAAGATGAGAGAGCCGTACGCGATTCAGGCTCGCGACACCGCGTTGAGCATGATGAATCGGGGACTCTTCACGATCCTCCACTGTAACGCTGGGCGCAACAGATCCGGTCTCATCGGGGCACTCGTTGTCCGCGAGATCCACAATTGGACCGGCGACGAGGCGATGCTGTGGGTGCGTCAGTGCCGTCCTCGGGCCATCGACAACATCTACTTCGAGGAGTACCTTCACGCGCTCGGGAGGCCGAGATGATCATCAGATTGCCGCAGATCAACAGCAAGGGTGAGGTCGAGGAGATCATGCTGAACACCCGCTACATCATCCACGCGAGCGGGGGCGAGGCGGACGCCACGCGGACAGAGGTCGCGATCGACCAGCGGAGCAACGGCATCGTGGTGTGGATCGCGATGTCATACGAGGAGTTCGCCGCGAAGATCGACGACGTCCAGCGACAGGAGATGTTCTAGTGATCCTCAACATCAGGGGCTCGTCGTGCAGCGGCAAGTCGACGAACGTCTACCAACTGCTGAAGGACTACCCGTCCGTGGAGGTGTGGGAGAAGGTCGGCTGGAACAAGGTGAAGCCCCGGCAGGTCGGGCACCTCGTCGCGGGCGGGCTGTTCGTGGTCGGGCCGTACGCGACGACCGCGAAGACCGGCGGCATGGACATGCTCATGCCGGGCAAGACCGAACTCGTCACGTTGTGGCTCGAGCGGAACTGCGCCATCTACCCACACGTCCTGTTCGAGTCGATGATGGCGTCACTCGCGATCGGTCGCTACCACGAACTGCGGAAGCGACTCGGACCTCCTGGAGCCATCACGTTCGCGTTCATGGAGACGCCGCTCGAGGTCTGCCGGGAGCGGATCATGAGTCGCAACGGCGGACGTGGACCCACCGGGAAGGGCATCAACGAGGAGGCGACGGTCGACCACCAGTGGCATCGCGTCCGACAGATCCGAGAACGCCTCGAGGAGCGACACGAGGAGTGCGTCAGCCTGCCCTACACCGGCGAGTACAACATGGTGCGCGATCTGCTCTTCAAGGGCGGGTGGGACCCATTCTCAACTTCACCACCGCCTCATCCGAAGATCCGCACCCGCTACTCGTTGGAGGACGTCTGGAACGAACTGCACACCCGCGGCTACCCAGACGCCGATCCTGACAGGGCCAAGCGATTCAACCAGGAGATCGAGAAGCACAGAGGGAAGTTCACGAGATGAGTACGTATCATGTTCACATCAGTTGGAATGGCAATCTTGTCGAGAGCGATCTCCCAGAAGAGTGGAAGATCGTCCGGCGCGCGGATCTGATCAAGATGCAGGACGCCGTCACACTCCTATCCGAGCTCGATCGCTGCTCGCACGGTCGTCATCGTGGCGACGTCTGCGGCGGTGCGAGTGGTTGCAATGGTCCGTCCGTCGGCAATGGCTATCTCAGTGAGGGACAACGGATTGGGACGACGTTGTCTGGGCATGCGATTACCGTGCCGGATCAGACGGCTCGAGTCGATCTCGGTGACGCGAGCTTGTGGGTGCGGCCATGACCGTTCACAAGTTCCACGGGCCGGGATACGACATCGAGATCGACGTCCACGACGTGGGGGGAGGGACGCCGAGTCAGATCGAGCAACTCACCCAGAACCTCATCGACGCCGCACTCCGGTGGACGTTCCGCAACACGCTCCGTCCGCAAAAAGATGCGGATCAGAAACTCGATGCGATCGCGCGAGCCGCGAGCGCGTATCAGGTGGCAGTCCACCCGGACAAGCAGTGGGACACAGGGATATGAGACGTCTGTTCCGCATCCGCTGCCGGAAGTGGCTCGCCCGCGGAAACATGATCTGGTCCATTCGACAACCTGATCGCATCGAGGAGAATGGCACTATCACGGACGGCACTGAGATCGCCGTGTACGGCTCGATCACCTGCCGTCGTCTGCGCTGGCACCTGGGAGAACATCGCCCGTGAGATACTTCACCAACAGTGAGATGCAGACATTCAAGGACTGCCGGCGCAAGTGGTGGCTGGGGCACTACCGTCGGCTCCGGCCCAAGTTCGGCAAGAAGACAGGAGCGGCTCCGCTCGGCACGAGGGTGCACCAGGCGCTCGCCGGATGGTACGTGCCTGACGGGCAGACGCCGCTCGATCCTCGCATCCGGCTCGAGCAGGTGCTGGCAGCGGACCGCGCCGTGGTCGCCTCCAAGTTGACGCTGCCGTCTGATCAACTCGGCTGGATGGAGGAGGCACTCACTCCCGAGCTCGAGTTGAAGGAGTTCGACAAGGAGGCGGACCTCGCCAGGGCGATGATCGAGGGCTACGTCCAGTGGATCAGCGAGACTGGTGCCGACGCGGACTACCGAGTGCTCGCGTCAGAGGTGCCGATCGAGTACGAGTTCGCGCCGGGCCTGTCGATCGCCGGCAAGATGGACACCATCGTCGAGCGCATTCACGACGGCGTGCGGCTGGACATGGACCACAAGACCGGCGACTTCGCGGATCTCCGCCGTCGTCTGCGGCAGGACGAGCAGCGCCTCCTGTACGAGATCCTCAAGCGGGCCGTGTTCCCGGCGTTTCGGAGTGACGGCGCCGTCGTGAACATGATCCGGAAGGTCAAGCGGACCGCCGCCGCCAAGCCGCCCTTCTATGACCGAGCTGACCACATGTTCACGCCGACCGAGTTGGAGAGCGCGTGGTGGAAGGTGATGGGCGTCATCCGGGACATCCAGGAGGTCGAGCGGCGTCTAGAGTCCGGCGAGCAGCATCACGTCGTCGTGTACCCTCGGCCGAATCGCGACTGCCACTGGAAGTGCGAGTTCTTCGCCGTATGTTCCATGCTGGATGATGGCAGTCGCGCCGAGGACATGCTACAATCTCTCTATGAGGAGGGCGACCCAATGGAGCGCTACAGACAGGACGTGACGAATGACGTATGACCCGAGGACGCTGAGCGTCCTCATCCACGCGCACTCCAAGATCGGGAAGACGACTCTCACAGGGTCCGCTCCGAGACCGATCATCAAGTTCGACGCTGAGGGCGGCAGCAAGTTCCTCGCCTCGTCGGAGCAGCTCGCGATGAAGTACGGGCGTTGGCCCGTGATCATCCCCTGGGACCCTGCAGGACCACCGCCGAGGTGGGACGGCACGTGGGACATCGCGCTCGTCACGGTCATGGAGTGGCAGAACCTCGTCAATGCCAGGATGTGGTTGGAGCAGGGACAACATGACTTCGTCACGGTCGACGTGGACTCCATCAGCGAGATTCAGCGTCGCCTGAAGAAGAATCTGGTCGGCACGGAGTCCATGAAGCAGCAGGACTGGGGCAACCTCCTGACCGGGATGGACGACGTCATCCGCGGTCTGCGCGACCTGACCATCAATCCGTACAACCCGATCCGGGTCGCGGTGTTCGTCGCCGAGACAAGGCAGGGGCCGGATGGCAAGTGGCGACCGTACATGCAGGGACAGATCCAGACTGCCCTGCCGTACTGGATGGACATCGTCGGCTACCTCTACACGGACATGATGCTTGACGCGCAAGGACAGCCGACCGTCGAGGTCCGTAAGTTGCTGGTCAATCAGCACCCATCATACGAGGCGGGCCAGCGAGTCCAGGGCAGGGTCGGCCCGGTCATCGACGACCCGGACATCAGCAAGATCCTCGATGCGGTGTACCCGCATTACCAACCACCCCAGACATTGGAGACAGTGACATCATGACGACAATCGACTTCAACAAGCTGATGGCGGATGCGGGGGAGGGCTTCCAGCCCGTCCCGCCGGGCCCGTATCACGTGGAGGTCAGCAAGTCGGAGGCGACTCAGTCCTCGACGAGGAAGCCGCAACTGAAGCTGCAGTACCGCATCCTGGACGGGGCGCACGCGGGGCGCATCCTGTTCGACACCGAGACGATCTCTGCCGAGAACGCGGACTCGCTCCGGTTCTTCTTCGATCACATGGCGGCGCTCGGTCTCGATCGGGCGTACTTCGCGGCCAACCCGCCGATGCCCTCGGTCGCGGCGGCGCTGATGGGCCGCCGAGCTCTCGTCAACGTCGGCATCCGCAACGACAACACCCAGTGGTCGGGTCGCAACCAGATCACGGGCGTCAACTCGCCCCCGATGGGACAGGGCGCCGTCGCGATGCCGGGAGCGCCCGGCGTCCCGCAGATGCCGACCGCTCCGGCCCCACAGCCGCAGTTCAACCCCGTGCCGCCCGCGTCTGTGCCTCCGCAGATCCAGGCTCCGGTGCCGCCCGCCATGCCGCCGGTCCCGGCTCCTCCGCAGCCCGCACCCGTGCCGCCGCAGATGCCGCCCATGCCGCCCGGTGTCGTCCAGACGCCTCCGCCGCAGCCGGTGGCGCCGCCAGTCCCCGTGCCGCCTCAACCACCAATCCCACCGCAGCCGCCGGTGCCACCCGCACCTCCCGCGGCGCCTCCGGTCCCGGTGATGCCGGTCGCCGCTCCCGCGCCGGACGCGACCGTCCAGTACACGCCGGAGCAGATCGCGTGGATGCAGCAGCAAGCCGCTGCCGCCGCACCTCCCGCCGTCTACAGCTCGACCGACGAGGAGCCGTTCTGATGGGGACGAACTTCGACGACGTGGGGGACTTCCACGAGCGGTTCGGTCTCGACAACGTCACGCACTCCCGGGCGTGGCCAAGGAATCCAGACGCAGAACTCCTCGAGTTTCGCGCCAAGTTCCTCGCGGAAGAGCTCGGCGAGTTCGTCGCCGCCTGCACGGGTCACGACGCTCGCGAGGTGGCGAAGATCTTCATCGACGTCGTGGACACGGCGTTCGGAGCGGTGATCGAGATCGACGAGGCCGAGGCATTCGACGCGCTCATCGATCTCGCGTACGTCACCTTCGGGACGGCACAACTCATGGGGTTCCCGTGGCAGGACGGTTGGGACGAGGTCCAGCGTGCGAACATGACGAAGGTCCGCGCCCTCCGCGCCGAGGAGTCCACCCGCCTGTCGACATTCGACGTCGTCAAGCCCGAGGGTTGGCAGGCGCCGAACATCGCGTCGGTCCTCCGGAAGAACGGGTGGGACGTCTGATGTCGTACAGGGTCGTCGCCGTCCACGACGATGCCGTCGAGGTGTGGGACGGCGAGAGCAAGGTAGACCCGGACTGGCCCGGCGAGCGGTCCACGCAGACGTACACTGTCGGCAGGCCTCACGCCTTCCAGGTCGACGACGTCGTAGATGTCGTGGTCGTCCTCAAGCACAGGCCGCCACCGAAGGAGGAGAACACATGATCCGGTACAACAAGATCTTCGAGGCGCCGCCCACCGAGGAGCGCAAGGGCATCATGGTCGTAGAGACCGAGGAGGTCGACCCGAGCGAACTCCTACCGTACGACCTCGTGCTGATGGAGGTCAGCGAGTTCCGCCGTCTCTCAGACGACAGCGCACTGGTCACGGCGATCCGCGAGCGGGCGGACGACATCGTCACCGCCGGCCGGGCCGAGGTCACCGATGCGGGGGGTCGATGACCGTCGACTTCGTCGCATGCCAGACCTTCGCCGGAGGGTTCGACATGGGTGCCACCGCGGCCGGGTTGCGGATGGTGCACAAGGTCGAGAACGTCGGCGGGTTCGGCATCCCGAACGTGGACGCGAACCGGCACCTGGTCGGGTACGACTGGGAGTGGCAGGCCGTCCAGCCGAGCGACTGGGAGGTGTTCGACGTCCCGATCGTGACCGGCAACCCGCCGTGCAGCGGGTTCAGCGTCGCGTCCAACACCGACTTCCGCGGCGCCGACAGCCCGATCAACCACTGCATGTGGGACTTCGTCGACTACGCCGCGAAGGTCATGCCGCAGATCGCGATCTTCGAGTCGGTCGTCCCCGCATTCTCCAGACCAGACGGACGAAAGCTGATGCGCGACCTCCGCTCGTACCTGGAGGGGATCACCGGCCAGCAGTGGGACCTCACGCACCTCAAGCACGACGTGGTGGCCCTGGGCGGCCCGTGCACCCGCAGGCGCTACTTCTGGATCTGCCACCGCGTGCCGTTCAGGATCGACCCGACGCCGGTGTCGCTGAGCGCGACGTGGCTCGACGCGATCTACGACCTCGCGGACATGCCCGCCGATCGGTGGGAGTGGCAGCACTACGGCAGCCTGCCATCGTCGCTGTGGGCGACTCACCGCGTGCGAGCCTTCAACGGCACCGACGGTCACTGGTCACCGCCTCTCGACGACAAGCGCGGGAGTCGCATCGCGGTCCTGCTCGAGCAGGAGGAGTGGGCGCCAGGCGAGACGTACGAGCACGTCCTCCGGAGGCGGACCGAGAGTCGCAACGGCGACCCGGACTTCCCGTGGACGCCGGACGAGATCGCGCACCACAGGGACAACCGGAAGTGGGAGTCCGGGTACTTCCCGGTCATCCGGTGGAGGCACGACAGGCCGGGGCACGTGATCTACGGCGGCGCGATCAACAACGTCATCCACCCGTGGCTGCCACGAAGGATCACCCACCGCGAGGTCGCCCGAGCGATGGGGTTCCCGGACACGTGGAGGATCGCCCCACTGGAGACCGACCGAGGGCTCAAGGACTACTGGGGGAAGGGCATCACGGTCCAGGCTGGCGAGTTCGTCGGCCGATTCCTGAGGCTCGCCGTCGAGGGCGACGTGTCCGAGCTCCCACCAGGCCAGGAGGTCGGCGATCGCGAGTGGCTGTACGACGTCAAGCCGAGGAGGAAGACGTGAAGGGCGACGTGATGACCGATGAAGGTCCGTGTCTGAAGATCAGTGGACCGTGCGATTGCGGTCGACCTATCGACCACGAGGGACGTCACGAGTGCGATGAGTGCCGGTACTGGTGGGACGACGAGGGGAATGAAGGACTTCAGGAGGAGAGACATGACGACTAGAGACGGTATCGGCGCGCCGCGCAAGACGGTCGTGGTCGAGAGGGATCGGCAGGCGCTGGATCTGATCATGGAGAGGGAGGCGAAGGGACTGTGCACCAGGCTCGGCGACCTCCGGAAGGCGCTGGACCCGGATCTGAGCCGGAGTCAGGTCTTCTACGTCCTGAAGAGGCTCCAGGCGGCAGGCCACATCGAGCGCCGGGCCGGCTACCTGTGGTGCAGCACCCGCGAGGGTTAGTACGGGACCCCTCGGTGACACTCGGCGTGACGAGACACCATAATCTGAGGCGGTCTGCAGCGATCCTGATTCTCCTTGCTCTCGCGACGCCCGTCGCGGCTACGTTCGTCAGGCCGAGGCCGTGCCCTCGGGGCGCGAGGTGCGAGTGACATGCCGCTCATCTACGGACCGGGAACGGTCACCATCATCGAGGAGATCCTCGACGTCGAGCTCGGCGATGAGCGCCTGCACGTCGTGTGCTGTGTCCAAGACAGATTCTTCTGCGGTCGCAACTACCACCCGGAGGCAGCGTACGAGACCGGCGACGACCGCGACGACTGCTGCGCACCGTGCCTCCAGATCAGCGACGGCACGTGGTGCCCGCCGATGAGTCCGACCCACAGTCATTGCCCGGTGCCGGGCCCTATGCTTGGCGCGATCTGCCCGCCGAGGCGCTAGATCAGACTGTCGAAGCCGCAGACGTCCACCACGATGTGCGTCTGGATGTTCGCCGTAACCTCGACGTACCAGGTACCGTCATTCTTCAACGGGACACTGACCTCATTGGCGATGGTCCACCCCGTGGCGTAGTTGACCTTGGTGGTCGTCCCCCCGTCGAACGACAGCCAGCCGCCGGCGACAGGTTCGGTCGCGAGGATGTTGACTCGCACGGCGCCGGCCCACTCAGGCGGCGTCGGAAGGATGCTGACGCGACGTGGCTCCATCGGCTTCAGAGGCTGATTCTTCACGCGGGTGTCGAGGACGCGGATCTGGGCGGGCAGGGTCCCCATGGGAGGTTCCTCCTGAGGTGGCTGGTAGTCGAGGTCCATGAGCCCGGCGTCACGCTGGGCGATGAGCGGATTGCCTGGGCAGGCCGTGCAGCCGCCGCACACCTCGCGGTGGCCCTTCGGCCGGTCCACGAAGAGGGCGTTGCCGGACCGCCTGCGCGCCTCGCGCCAGATGGCTCGAGCCGCGGCGAGCATCAGGTCCGACGCGCCGTCGCGGAGGTCCGTCAAGAACAGGATCGGGAACGTGTAGGTGTTGTGATTCGCCGTCGCGGCCGGGAAGATGTCGAATCCTCTGAGCTCCCAGGCGCCGCCGAGCCAGTCGACGGCGAACGAGTACCCGATCGCGTATCCCGGCTTGAAGGTCCCGCAGGTCGTGATGCCCGTTCCGTCTCTGTGATCCCAGTAGTCCTTGTTGACCGCCTTGAGATACGGCCCGATCTGATAGTCGAACTCGTCCAGGTCGCCGTCCGGCAGGTCGATCGCGGCGGTGTAGTGCGCGAGCGGCTGCCAGACCTTGCGGATGTCGAACGCGGGCCCGATGATCGGGTAGCACGCGGTCGCGATCGTCTCGCGCGGGTGGACCGTCTCCACTCCAGGTATCGTCAGTCCTATCGTCACCAGAGACACCATACCATGTCAGACGCCCCACTTCGTCATGACGTCTGTGAACCAGTTGATGATCTGAGTCGCGCTAGGGTGCGTGCCGATGTGGAGGCCGCCCTCACCCCACTTCGAGTTCGGTATCCCCCCGCCGCTGGCCGGACCACCGCCATCTGCGCTAGGGCTGGTGATGACCGTGACGCGCCTCCCCGAGACGATGTTGCCGAGGCCGACACTTCCGGTCGCCTCCAGCACGCCGTCGACCCACAACTCACTGTTCGGGTCGTCGACGACGAAGAAGACTGCGTGTGGACTCGTGTCCGCCGGGGCCGTGGTGGCAACCAAGGACGTAACAGCCGTTCCCACCACTTGACTGCCGACATTTGGGATGCCCGTGGTGATGTAGGGCGTGGCGCCAGACCCGCCCGGGACGTTGTACGTAGCGATGGCGGTGCAGACACCCTGGTTCCCGTCGGAGACGATGCGCTGATACGTGCCGCACAGCGCGAGGGGCGGGTCGAATGTTGGGAGACTCGCGTCCGTACCCCACTCGCCGCGCACCGAGAGGAACCCACCGACGTTGGCCGCGCAGGTGAGCCCGTTGATCGTTGACAGGCCCATCCCGTTCGCGAAGTCGATCTGCTTCATCGCGAGATTGCCGACCTCCGGGTTCTGCCCCGTCAAGAGTGCGCCGGTCCAGTTGGCGGTGTTCGAGAAGTCCCAGTAGTAGTCGAACGCGACGCGGTCGATATATGTGACCGGGTACGAGTTGCCGATGACGATCGCGCCCACGCTCTTCTCCACGTCGAAGATGGGGTCAAGGGGACCGAGTTCGTTGCTGTTGGGCATCAGATCGGCCATCCCTCATCGCGGGCGGCGTCCTCAATAGTCTGGCACTGAGCATCGGAGATCTGGCCAGCGATGGTGAACGGATGAGCGCCACTCCCGAGGAATGTGCCAGACGAACCACCGCGTCCGAAGATCTCCAGGGGTGCGGCGTTGCCCGCGATGGCAGTACCGGTCTCATTCGTGAGTCCAGCGATATTGACCCCATTGATACGCAGATCTGGAGTGCTGGTCGTGGTCGTGCCGTAACGAGCGATCATCATCACCCATGTCGAGACGGGGAAGGCATCGGTGTTGGAGCGCCGACGACGCGTGAACTGATTGACGCCACCCGAGTACAAACAGGCGGTGATGTCGGTCGCATCCGCGTCGTCGGTACCGATCTGCCACTCGTTGATAGACCCCGCGGCCGTCGCCTTGCTGATGATCGCCGCCTGTGACGCCGTACTGGCCTCGCGCTGCGCGAGAATGCCGACCGTGAGCCCACCGCCGTCCTGCGGGCTAAGGCTGGCCAGATCGGAGCCAGTCAACCGACCGGTCGAACCGCCGTTGCCGCGGGCGTAACTGCAGAAGTCACCCCCGATGGTATTCTCGAACGTGACCCCGGCCCCCGCAGACAGTGTCATCCCGGCTGATCCCCAATCGATCAGAGCGTCAGTTGACGGGCCCTGGAGAGTGAAGTACGTGATCGGGTTGAGCGCGACGATGGCACTGAACAGTTGAGAGGAGCACCCGGTGTCGGGCTCACTCGGGAATGAGTTCCCGATGTCGATCGCCCCCCTCTTCTTCTCATTGTCGAAGATCGGGTCGAGGGGGCCGAACTGGTTGCTGTTGGGCATCAGGACAACTCCAGCAGCACGGCGTCACGTCCACCACTGAGCACGGCCCCACCGGGTATGCCGCCGCCCATGTTGAAGCTGATCGACTGCGCCGCGCCGACGAAGATCATCACCTCCAGTGACGTGATGTTGCCAGTGCGGCCGACAAGTTGGACCAACGTGAACCCGGACGGCGACGCATCAGAGATGCCGTCAGTCCCGGCGGCACCGCCGTACTGGACAACGCATAGAACGGTCTTCGTCGGCGGCGCGGGGAGACTCAGTGAGACAGCGTCGACGCTGTCGGCAGTCGAGCGGGCGGTCTGAGCGACACCAGAGAATCCAGTGAGAACCAGCGCCCAGTCGACGTACTGAGCACTGCCACGATCCGGGATGGTCAAGTCGCCGGAACCGGTGACAGACGCCATCCAGATCCCGGAAGATCCGCGTGACGCGCCGAGGGTGTCATAACCGGCGACGGCGGCTACCGTCGATGACGCCCCGAGCGTGGCCGTGCCAGTGAACGTAGGTTCTGTCGTCGGCCCGGCGCCACCGGTGCGGAAGTTAGAGCCATACAAGAGCGACTGCCCGGCGATCACGGGATCAGTGGCGTCAATACCTCCTACCGGGTACTCGCCGCCGTTCGCTGTCGTGTACCACACGAAGTCGCTGATCTCTCCGGGGGGAACGTACTCACTCGGGTACGAGTTCCCGACCTGGACCGCGCCTCGGCGCTTCTTGACGTCGAAGATCGGGTCGAGCGGGCCCCGCGGGTTGTCCTTGGGCATCAGTGGACCACGCCACGGACGATCTGTTGCCTGCCACCGATCTGCTGGAGGAGCTGGGACTCGCGGCGCTCCGGCACGTCGAGCTTCTGATTCAGCTCGAGCGTCCAGATCGGGTAGCCGAGCTCGTCCTGTCCGCACCTGATGGAGAGCACGCGTACCGTCTCGAACCCACCTCCGACGGCGGGCACCGAGACGTAGCTGCCGACACCGAATCCGAGGTACGGGTACTCGCTGTTGTCGAGTGGCTCGATGGTCGCGACGATCGCCGGGTAGCGGTCCTGCGCCATCCGGAGCAGCTCGTTCTCTCCCTGACGCTGGGCCTCCTCCTCGGTCGCGGCGTCGCCAGAGTACGTGACCTCGACCTTCGTGCCGTACGCGGCGATCTCGGCCGCGTCAGGGACCGGCAGGTATCCGTTCGTCCACTGCACCAGGACGGCGTTCGCGTACGTCGACGTGGCCTTCCGCTCGAGCGACAGGAGGTTCGTCGCCCAATCGAACGTCGCCACCGCGACTGGGGTCGTCGGCAGACGACCGCGGCGGATGTCGAGGAGGAAGTTCCCGGGTTGACCGTGCCACCTGATCCATCCCTCCTCGTGCGCCTTCATCAACGCCTGCATGACGGGGGAGCCGACCTCGGCTGCGAACGTCGGCATGTCCGGGCGAGTCACCGTCGTGTCCGTCGGGCGCCACGCGTCGCCGTCCGAGTCGACGTCGTCCGTCCACGTCCCACCGTTGTACACGGTGATCGATCCGTGAGCGAGCGCCTCCGCGTTCAGTTGCGTGAAGACCTGACCCGGCGTCCAACCCGGCCAACTGGTCGCGTCGTAGTACCCGACCCAGCTGTCGTCTGACATGACGATTGGCACGGGGTCGTCTACGATGTCGCCGTCGACGTAGATCGCGCAGAGCAGGCCGCCGGGGTTGTCGTATCTAGCGCCGCCTGCCCATCCCTGGGCGAGGCACGGCGGAGAGTCGACGGGGGCTCCGGCTCCCATGTCCGCGAAGCTGATGTTGTACACGACCGCACCGAGCGTGTACTCGCCGGCCGGGAGGAAGATCGTCTGCTCCTTCCATCCCTGCCACATGAGGTGGTCGTTGTTGGCGCCCATCTTCTCGCCGAGGATCGGCACGCCCTCCAAGAACAGCGTGAAGAAGTTGTCTCCCGTGCACGTGAACTTGACCGCGGTCAGCGGATCGGTGAGCGTGAACGTCCGCCTGAAGAAGTAGTAGCCGGTGGACACGTACGACGGCTGGTTCGACGTCCGGAGCCAGAACTGCTCGACGTAGTTCGTGGTCGGGACACCGTTCACGAGATTCGACGGGTGCGTGCCCCACGGCCATCCGATCGGTGCCGGGTACGCCAGGCCGTCTGGCGCTCGCTGCCAGTGCCCGTAGCAGTCGGCCTCCGTGACGCCCTCGAGGTACTCGGCCTGCTCGACGGCCGCTGCCCACGTCCCAGCGTTAGGGAAGAGAGCGGACGCGAAACTGAACAGGCGCCAGGTCGTCTGGACAGAGAAGTTGAGGGCGTACTCCGGGTACACGAGCGCCTCGTCGAAGATGCACGTCCATCCTCGGCCTCGCACCCGGATGACCTGCATCTTCTCCTCTCCACGGTCGATGATCTTGAACTCGGGGTTGCCCTCGATCTTCCACGTGAAGTCGACCTGACCGTCTACGAGGCAGTTGACGTACCTGCCCGGGATCAGCTCGGCGGAGCCGGCCTCCGAGAGCGCCATGGTGACCTCGCCGTACCCGGGCCCGTTCTCCTCGTCGTACCAGGTCAGGCCGAACGCCGTGAGGAGTGGGTCGCCGGCGACGACGGTACCGTCTCGGTCGAGAAGCTCGGCCGTGACCTCGTATCTCGGCGGCGTCGTGAGAGGTGCCGATCCACCTCCGTGAAGCAAGAAGAGAAGTGGCATGGCCTACAGGTACTGGGCGTCCACGTGCATGTCAGTGCCAGCGAGCGTCTTCTGTCCGCCAGTCGTCGAGTTGCTCCAACTGATACCTGTGCTGAAGTACTTCCCCATGTCCCCCCACTCGAGCGGGATGGTCGTGTTGGCCGGGACCTGGACTGAGACGGTCGGGACTGTCGTGTCAGCAGGCACCGCGGTCAGGTTGAAGAGTTGGAACCACCTGGCTGCCGCGTTGTCATTCGTGATCTTCAGGCGGTACAACTTGCCCGCCGACGCCTTGATGACTCCGGATGCGGCCGAGATCGAGTTGTGACTCGATGCGGCCCACGCCGAGTTGTTCTCGGGTACGACCGCGCCGAAGATCGCACCCGCCGCATCGACAGCGACCGGGGTGTAATCGTTGTCGGCCGACCGCGAGGTGCGGGCGAGCGATTGGACGGCGAGTATGAACTGCCCGGTGTCACCGGAGGTGTGCGCGGCGTCCTCGGCCTGCGTGCCGCTGACCCACAGACGACCGAGAGCGTCGACCTCCAACTCGTGGTAGTCGCCTGCTGCGGCGCCAGAGGTCGGCGTGTCCCGACGGACGGCGAGGACGAACGAGCCGCGATCGCCAGACGCGGCGACGGCATCCTCGGTCTGGACGTCTGCAGTCCAGAGAGCGCCGACCGCGTCGACCTGCAGCTCGTGGTAGTCCCCGGCGGCCGAACTCGCGACCTTCGCGTCACGGCGAACTGCGAGCACGAACTTTCCATAGTCGCCAGAGGTAGCGACAGCGTCTTCTGCGTATGACCCTGACGTCCAGACTCGACCGAGCGCATCGACCTGGATCTCGTGATAGTCACCAGCCGCCGCGCTCGACGTGGGAGCGTCGCGGCGGATCGCGAGCATGAAGTGTCCGAGATCGCCGGATGCGGCGGCAGCGTCCTCGGCGTGAACACCGGTGACGTACAGCCGGCCGAGCGCGTCGACGTGGATACCAGAGTAATCGCCTGCCGCGTCGACGTCATTCGTCGCCGCGTCGCGGCGAATCGCGAGGATGAAGACCCCGGTGTCCGCCGACGCGGCCGCAGAGTCTTCTGCCTTGCCGAGTGACGTGGCGCTCGTGCCGGGCACCATCCTAGTGACGTCGACATCGAGGCCGTTAGTGGCATCACCAGGACTTATAACTGCGGAGCCGACAGTCCCGACGGCGAGCTTCACCATCTCGGCGTCGCCCGACGCGGTCGAGTCGACCAGGACGTTGATGTCGACGCCGCCGTCGATGCCTCTCGATGTGACCGTCATTAGGCGAATCTCCCCCCTGGGATGGACAACTGGAGTGTGGTGATCGCGATCGAACCGTCGCAGCCGAGACTGAGAGCGTAGGACTGGATCACCATGCCGAGCACGTGGACGCTGGCAGATCTGTTCGACTGACCTGGCACGGTGAGGACCGCGGCACGGGTGCCGGTGGCAGACACGACTGGCGCGAGGATGTTCGCGCGCAGGTACTCCAAGTTCGTCGCGAGGCCCTGGATCGAGTCGGTCGCCGGCGTGCTGGTCTGCCCGATCATGTCGCCTGCGACGAGGAATCTCAGATCGCACCGAGTCACGGTCATCCTGCGCGGGTAGGCGAGCACGCCGGTCGCGCCGGGCAGGAGCCGGTCTTCGCCGCGCACGTCGAACTTCGTCCAGAGGTGAACGAGACCACCCTCACCGCGCTCGTCGCCAAACACTCCCCAGGCGCCGTTGGCCGGGTTCAACGAGATGCCACTGATGGTGAGAGTGCCCTCACGAGTCGTGTTCACGAGCGGCATCAGCGGGGGCCCGATCCGACGTACTGGCCGCCCTGGCCGTAGTACTTACCGGGGTCGTATCGCCCACCGCTACCGGCTGCGGCACTCGACGCGGCGACGATCTCGCTCGCGGTAGAGATCGGGCTGGCACTCCCGTCGATGCGGATGTCGTTCTGGATCGTCTGCGTGATGTTGGTACCGCCGATGGTGGCCGCCGCGACCGCCGGGCCGAGCGCCTGCTGCATCTGGCTGTAGTTCTCGAAGCCCCACTCCTGAGCTCGCTGATCGCGGATCTGCATCAACTGGTCGTTGAACGCCGCGTAGAACTCCTCGCCGACCGCTCGGGCGACCTCGTGGAGTGATGCCGTGTCGAATGAGAGATTGGAGTCGAACACGAGCGAGATCTGACGTTCCGCTTCCTTGGCGGCGTCGAGGATCTGCTGGATCATGAGTGCCTTGTCGATGGATGGCTCGAGACCCTCCGTGTTCAGCACGTCCTGGATCGCGTCGAACACGAGCTGGGCGGCCTCTGGCGTGACGACCGGCTCGACCATCGTCGACGCGTGGATCTCGTCGAGCGCCGCCTGGACCTGCGCCTGACTGAACTCGGCGTCGACACTCATCTCGGCCTGGAGGCTCTCGAGTCTGGCCTCGAGTCCGGCGACACTCGCGTCCGCGCCGAGGATGTTGTTGATGAGATCCTGGATCGCTCCCGGGTCCATGCCGCTCATGAGGGCGTCCATGATCTTGCTGCCGGCGTTCGGCGTGATGCCCTCGGTCCAGTCGAGCGAGCTGATGCGATTGGCGCCCTGGCCGACCTCCTCATTGATCGCCGTCATGACGGGTCCGATCAGGTCGACGATCTGCGCACCGCTGAGACCCTGCTCGAAGCCGGCATTGACGATCTCGGCCAACTGACCCGCGAGGTCACCGAGCGCGAGCCGGGCCGCGGCCTCACCGCGGACGCCACCCTGCTTGAGCGCGTCCTCGATGCTGGACCCGATGCCGCCGATGTCTCCGATGAGTTGATCGACGAGCTGTTGCGGACTGTCCAGGTAGCCGCCGGAGAGGAAGTCCTTGACCGCGTCGCGCGCCTCCTCGGCGGCAATCCGAGCGTCGCGCAGTGACGCCTCAACCTGATCGATCTGGGCCTGAATCGCGGTCTGTCGCTGCTCGTTGAGGTTGCGAAGTGCCTCACTGATCTCGTCGGCCGACGCGCCCAACTGACCGTACTTCGCGATCAGCGGGTCGACCGTCTGAGTCGTCTCCTTGGTGATCGTCCCGAGCGCCTCGATCACGCCGCCGAGACCTCGCTGGTCGAGCATGGCTCGGATCTGGTCGAGCGACATGCCGTAGTCCTTCGACAGCGTCATGACGAGATCGCGAGCGACCTGCTTGACATCCTCCGTCGCGCCGCGGAGATCGAGATCACGGAGGATGCCCGGGTCCATCTTCAGCGCGTTCGTGACATTCTCGGCGAGCCCGGGCAACTTCATGAGGAACTCGTCGATGGTGGCGCCCTTGTCGGCACTGAGAAGTTGCTTGACCGCATCCCAAGCCTCATTGGCGACACGGCCGAGTTCCTTGAGGATGTCGACGTCTTCCTCGACCTCCTCGCCGAACTCACCGGTCGCTATCGCCGCGGCCCGCGCAGCGTCGCGCGCCTCGAATAGGTCGGCGGCCATACCCGACGTCCTGATGCCCTCGGCGACATTCGCGGCCTGGATCTCGGCGGCGATGTCGGCGATGATGTCACGGTACTCGGCGGCCCCGGCGCTCTGCGCGAAGAAGTCGAGACCCGCAGTCTCCATCGCATCTTGGAACTCCTCGACGCTGAGTTCAGAGTGGCGCATCGACTGCGCGAACTCCCTGCCGAACTCCTCCGAGGAGTCGGCGGCGTGCTGGAGGTCCTCCTGGACGATCGTCGCCCAACCGTCACCACCCCACGCCTCGATGCCGATCGCGCGTCCGATCCGGCCAGCCGACTGGAACGGTTGCTGCCACGCGGGGACGTCACCGTAGAGGAAGTCATCTTGAGCCTTACCACCGCGCACGCCGGCACTGACAGCCTGCCATGTAGCCATCGCCGCGAGCACCAGACCGATCTGCACGGCCAGGCCGGCAAAGGCCGTCGCGAGTCCGCTGATGCCGCTCGTCAAGACGCTGAGTTGACCCGCCCTACTGGCCAGTAGAGCGTTCGTGGCCAGCGTGCCGAAGTACCCGACGACGAGCGACAGCGGTCCGCCGAGAGCATCGATGACGTCAGCGAGATCTCCGAAGACGGTGGCCAACCCCTCGAGCAGGTCGACGATGATCGGCGATGCGAACTTGAGGAGCAGATTGGTGATGTTTACCAGTGTGGCCGCGATCGGTGCCGCGGCGTCCACGAAGCTCACGACTGCCTCGGCTGCGGCAGGCAGCGCGTTGATGACGAAGTCACCGAGAAGCGCGAACGTCTGCCCAAGTGCGGGAAGGACGGGCCCGAGCGCCTTGAACAGGTCACCGAAGAAGTCGGCTGCTCCCGATGAGAACTTCTGGATGCCATCGACGATGCCCGGGACCGCCTCAGCGAGCTCTCTGATGAATCCTCCGAGCGCCTCGCTCTCTGTCGCCTGACCGAGCATGCGCACGAACGAGTCACCCATATCCGCGAAGCCGGCCGCGAGAGCCGTCGTCAGCTCATTGAGCGGCTCGAGCGCGCCTACGAGCTTGAATGTCCCGTCGGACCCGACCTCGATCACACTCGAGAGCTCTTCGCGGACGTCCTTGATGAACTCGACGAGGACGCCACCTCCGGTCCTGCCGGCGAACGGCTCGACGATCGCAGACCCGATGCCGGTGAGGACGTTCTTGAGGCCCTGCACCTGGACCTTGTACGTGTTGAGGAGGTTCTGCGCGACGGGCCCGAATGTCTCGTTGAGGTGCGCGTTGAGGATCGGGATGACGTCCTCGGCGAGCAATTGATGGGCGCGACCCATCTTCATGACCTCGCCCGTGGTCTTCCCGATGGCCTCGGCGATGACGGCGTACGCGTTGACGCCGACCTCCGAGAGTTGACGGGCCTCATCTCCCTCGAGCCAACCGCGACCCTGGATCTGACCGATGGCTCTGGCGAGTTGAACGGCACCCAACTCGCCCTTGCCGAGCGCGATGGCCGCGAGGTTGATGTTCTTCGCCATCTCGAACGCGAAGTCACTCGCGACACCGAACGTGAGGAGCAGAGACATGGTCCTCTGAAGGTTGGCAGTGTCGAAGATCGGGCTGCTGAGTGTCAGCTCGGCAAACTCACGCATGAGTACCGTCGCCTCACTGACAGATCCCGTCAGAGCGGTGAAGAGACCGAACGCCTGCTGACTCGCGACGTTGAACGCCGCACCCATCTTCACGACCTGGTACGTGATCACGGCGACTGCCGTCGCGGCGGCGACCGCGGCAGCCCCGAACGCGACCGCAAGACTCGTGCTGATGATCGACGCGGCGTCCTGACCAGCTCCGCCGAGGGCATAGATGGCGCGGGCAGCGTCCGAGGTATTCGCGGTAACCGCGAAGAAGAGGTCGCCGATCTTGGTCGCCATCAGATCTTCTTACTCATTGCCGTCCGGAACATGTCGAGCTCGGCTGATACTACCTCTTCACTGACCTCGTGGTCGCCTGGGAGCGGTCGCATCAGGTTCGCCCTGAGGGCGTCGATGCCCTTCTGATCTCCGTCCTTGGTGAGATAGTGCCAGACGACGTTCAGGGCCTTCTTGATCGGCATCTTGCCAAGGTCGAGATGATTCGCGGTCGCCCAGCCGTCGAAGTCGTCACTCAGCGACACGCCTATGAGGCGAATCGCCGCCTCGTAGGGCGGTTGCTGGTCTGTGCCAGCAGGTGTCGAGCGATGTCGTTGACATCGGGGAGATCAAAGTCGTCCTGCGGGTCACGGAGTCGAGCGAGGATCTTGTCGCCCTGCTCCTCGCTGAGACCCTCTCCGAGCCAATTGAGCAGGTCGCGGATGCTGTCGGAGTCTGTCGTGTTCTTGTCGAGCCCGCCCTCCTCGACGACGCTCATGATGAGGCTCGCCTTCTTCGGATGAGTGAACGTGAATGTCTCACCGTCCAGCTCGAACTCTGTGACCTTCCGCTCGCGCTGCTTCGTCTCGAACGACTTCACCATGTCCCTTGACCCTCCTGTCAGGCGATCGTCGGAGCTGCCCGGGTGAACGTCACCCGGCGACCTGCGTTCGCGATTCCAGATAGTATCAACTCCTCCGGCGGCGCGGAACCTGGGTGATTCACCGACGGCCCGACGAACCACTTTGACTCGCGCTGCCAGTAGAAGATCAGAGCCGGCGCGTTCTTTGCGACGATGCTATGGGGCTTCGACCGCTTGACCGTGATGATCGCCCTGGTGCCCCTGGTGCCCTGCTCGACGTGCGTGGTCGTCTTCCAGAAGACCCCGCCTGCCCGCTCCCGGAACACCGCCTTGATCTCCTTGGTCACGATGCCGCCGAACCCGGCGATCACGTGCCCGACGGCGCCATCGCGACCCTGGAGCTCTCGGTCCAGCGCTCTCTTGTCGAGTCGGACCGTTACCGTGCACTTCGCGCCATCAGGCACCAGGAGTCCAACTCGCGCAGTCGCAACCGGCGTCGCGGATGCGAATCGTCCACACGCCGCCGACGCAGCCGCCCTGCGGGTCGACAGGATCCCATCCCTCGACGACGAGGTCCTTGGGCTCGATGCCGAAGCAGCACATGATGACGTATCGAACGGCGAGCTTGTCGACGTGCTGCTGGGTCGCGTCCGCGGTCACGTCCTCCTCGGCGGGCGAGCTCCCGTCGTCCTGGAGTCTCCCCTTGGCACACCTGACGATGCCGATCTCGATCCTCTCCGCCCACGCGGTGGCACAGGTAGTCGGCTCCCCGGTCGGGTCGGGCCACCCAGGGGTCGTCCCGAGACTCGCCACCCAGAGCTGACCGTCCGTGCCGTTCTTGCCGATCTCGCACACGTCGTGCGGTGCGTTCGGTCCAGGATGGATGAACGAGCGGCAGACCGGCGGGTCGATGGCGTCATGAGCGCACTCGAGCAGCTCGTCGAGCGCGTCAGCTACTCTCATCGCACGTCCAGGTCGTCGTCCGATACCGCGGGATGTCTGGGCTGAAGACGCTCGAGCGCTGGGCCGGCTCGTTCTGCGCGGCGATCCAGTCGTCGATCTCCCAGATGCCGGTGTAGCCGTCCTTGAGGTTCCCGAAGTTGTCGATCAGACCCATCGTGAGACCTTGTCGCGTGATGGACGTGATGCGCTTCGGGAGGCGGCACGTGCTGTCGCCGCACATCGACTTGGCGTACTCCCTCGCGAGGATACCGGCGACGATGCCACCGCCCGGAGGCACGGCCTCGCCGAGCAGATAGACGATCTCCCAGTCGCCGACGAACTTGCCACCGTCGTCTCGGACGAGGATGTTGTAGTCGTCGACATGGAATAAGCACGGGTCAAGGTCCTCGCCGTCGATGACGATCGAGATCGGCTCAGAGATCGGACCGGGGAGGACGATCTCGTTGTCGAGACAGATGATCCCGCGGAGCTGAGCCTCTAACGTCGCACCGCAACACTCCGGACTGTCGTTGTGCATCGTGACCGGGCACGGCCCGAAACGCTGGTGAGTCCAGAGCCACAACCGATTGACCGCCCATGCCTGGATCTCCTGACGTTGCGCGTCGTCGAGTGTCGAGAACTCGGAGCAGCCGTCGCAGCCGATCGGCTCCCAGTCGCACGCAGGCATGGGGTCAGATTACCACTCGGTGAGCGAGCGGTCCGCCGTCCTCCGACAGGAGAGCGATCATCGCATCTCGATCCGGAGTACCTCCCTCTACGGGCTCGAATACCCTTCTCGCCGCGAGACGCGCCACGTACCCACCAGAGGGTGTCCAGCCGGCGGCCTGACAGTACCGAGCGATGAGGCGCACGCCGTCGTCAGACGGCCCGATCGGACGGTGCTTGGTCGGGTCTGGTCGGTGGAACCAGTGCACGGCAGGTCCATTGATCCGATGGACACCGTCGCCGATCGTCACCGCTGCCAGATTCAGCGCCTGATCCTCGAAGCCCCACCCGACGAATCTCTGGTCGTACCCGCCGATCTTCTCGAGCAGATCGACAGAGAGCACGGTCACGCCCGACACGTGAGTCCGCTTCGGCTGCAGACCGCGTATGATCTGCGACACGACAGGCGCCCGCGACCTGAGTCCCCTCTGCGTCACCGCCTGCCCGACGTTGTAGTACTCGGTGAAGGCATGAACGATGTGATCGGTCTCACGCGCGACCTGGACTGCCGAGATGAGTTGCGCGATCGGCACCCACGTGTCCGCGTCGACGAACGCGATCACGTCCGCCCAGCCATCAGTGAGTGCCATCGCGGCCGCCGTGTTGCACATCTCAGATCTGCTCGCCCCCGTACTCTCGTAGACCGCGAGTCCCCGCTCCGCCCAGTACTTGACGCACCAGTCGTGCGCCGCGATGCGCGTTCTGTCCGTGCTGGGCCTCCATGGCATGCACAGAGCGACCTTGGCGTCAGTGACCGGGACCGGTACCAACGACGTCGGCTCTGGAACTCTCTGCCGACGACGATTCGACTCAAGCTGGGCAGGACTTCCCCAACTGTGATACCACTTGTGCTCGAGGAACACCCACGGTCGCTCGCCGTTCGTGCCGAGCTTGGCCTTCTCCAGGTAGTGCGCCGGGTAGAACGCGCCGGGAGGGAGGACCAAGACATCATCTCGCTTCGGCAGGACGGCCGTGCTGACACCGGGCCCACTCTTCCACTCGTCCTCGCCGTGCTCGACGGACCACCGCGCCTTGTCGAGCATCTCACGGAACGCCGGATGCCCAGGGATCGAACCGAGCACGGCATCCGGGACGACCTTCTCATCCTCCCAGGCGGCGAATGCCGGGAGGTGGAGCAGCGGGTCGAGCGGGCGGAAGGGCTCGACGTCGCTGTCGACGTACACACCTCCCCACCGGACGAGTGCCTCAAGCCGGATCAGGCCGGCCTTCTGGGCGCCGCTCTTGCACCTGCCGAACAGGTCGCCGGTGAGCGGCCAATCTGCCGGGTCGATCGGCTCTCGGTACGTCCTGAGATCCCAATCCGGGTGCAGGTCAGCGAATCTGGTCCACCACCGCTCGACGTCGTCACTGGTGTGCTCCGGAACCGTCCGGTGGAGGATCTTCGGGATGCCCGCGTACGTCGGTGACGCCGGGTCCGGTTGACCGTGGATCAGGGCGAGCAGCCGATCAGGTTGCCATCTGACCGCCTCGTACTTGAGCTTGAGCGCCTTGTTGCGAGCGAGCGTCGGCGACCCGTCGTACGCCTCAGGTTGTGGCGCGTGCCAGAGATGCCAGCACTCCGAGTGGAGCGTCTGGATCGAGTGGTCGGTCACGGTCTCGCACGCGATGTGGAACCCCGTGTCCTCATAGCCCCAGCCTACGAATCTCTCGTCGAAGCCGCCGACGAGATCCCACGTCTTCCTCGAGACGGCAACGGCGCAACTGACGCTGTCTCTGTACGTCCTCTTGACGTATCGCTTCCAACTGCCTGCGTATCCCTCCATGATCCGCTTCGTGCCGAACTCGGTCAGCATGTGCCGTCGGTCGTGGGCCACCGTCAGGATGCCCGTCTCGTGCGCGATCTCGACGGCCTGTCGCACGAAGTCCGGGTCTGAGATCGTGTCACTGTCGATGATGAACGCCACGTCCCACGGTCCATTCATTGTGACGAACTCGTCGGCGATCCGTGCTGCCTCGTTGATCGCCGCCGACCGGTTGAACGGACCCTCATCGTGGTGCCCCTCGATGATGGGCCACTCCGGGAAGTTCTCGATCCACCGCTTCACACAGAACTCCCACAACTGATCTCTCCAACCTCCGTCGCGACGACGCGGCACGAAGATGACGACGTTCACGATGGTGCCTCCCACTCGCAGATCGCGACGCTGTTCGCCCACGGGCCGTACGGACTGATGACCGGTTTGACGTCCTGACGCCATCCTTCACCATCGCGTGACATGGTACACCACCGAGTGAACGTCTGATCGCACCACTGGATGAGCTCGTCCAACTCGTCATTGACACCGGTCGGGAACGTCACGAGAAGCCACCCACCTGGCGCGACCATCGATCTGAGTGCCTCGATCGCCCCCACCGGATCTTCGGTGTGCTCGACCGTCGAGATCGAGATCACCCACGGGAACATAGGATGCTCAACATCGAGAAACTTGAGGATGTCAACTGCGTGAACCTTCTGACAGTCCTGATACCACGCAGGCTGCTCGTAGAGATCAAACACTCGGTGGCATCGCATCTCGTAGTGCCCGAGCACGTTGCCGACCTCGAGACCACCATCACGGTGCCACGGACTCTCGAGTTGACCGAGGCGGTGGTGAGCGACGGCGATCTCGACGCGACGCTCGTTGAGAAATGTGATGTTGTAGAGGTGGTCGAAGTACGCGAGCTCGACTCCGTGGTAGTCGAACGTCGTCTCAGACATATGGGCCTCCCTTGGGCAGGACGTCGTCGAGGTACTGACGGAGCGAGTTGATCGCCCGGTGCGACGATGACATGAACGGGCCTGGGATGATCCGACCATCGTGACTCTTCACGTCCTGAACCGTGACCCCACCGATCTCAGCGACGTTGCCGTACCAAGTCCTCCAGAGCACGTTGTCCGGCAGTCTGCTCAGGTGGTAGCGGGCATGATACGTGTCGAGCGGCAGTGGCACGTGCGTGCCGTCATACCTCAGGGGGTCGTCCATGCCGAGCACCTTGAGTGTGTTGCGGAATCGTAAGCGCATCTTGTCAACAGGATGGTACGTGGACGACGGCCCACCGTTCATGACCGGCACCTCGTCGATCGGCTCCATGACGTAGAAGTCGTCATTGAAATAGACAACTCGTTCTGAGAGACCTGACAAGGTGAGCGCCGCGATGAGATTGTTCTCGATGCTGGTGAACTTGTCGACCTGCCGACGGACCGGCACCTTGGCGACGTTCCGGACCCACGACGGGCAGTAGCCGGCGACGATCACCTGCCGGTGTGGCATGTTCGCGAGTGAGCGGAGGCTGAACCGGAGTGACGGATTCGAGTCCCCAGAGCGGACGACGTAGATGATGTCGGGGAGGTCGCTCACGGTGAGATCATACTATCATCACAGCGGGAGGCCACGATGGGTGGACCATGGCCTCCCGCCGGATGCGCCAGGAGTGAGGGCCATCCCTCCCGGTGATCAGCTGCCGCTGTTGCTCAACGGCAGGCAGCCGCAGAACGCGTCAGGCGCCGGGACCGAGGTCCACTGCAGGTGCGCGTGCACGTCGGACGGCAGCGGGTCGATGAGTGGGCCGGGCAGGTTGTTCGCGTCCTGCGCGACGACCTCGTACGGGCCAGTGCCCCAGTTGCCGTTGGCCTTGGTGAAGCCCGCGACACGGAACGTGACCTCGGCATTGGCGATCGTGAAGTCGCCGAGAGCTCCCGGCACGACGAATGGGAAGAGGACGTAGCCGAGGCTGTCGACCGGATTGGCGCCCTGCTCTGGGCAGTCGACGCCCGGGACGCCCATCCAGATCTCGAGCGCGTAGCCAGACTCGTGACCGCCCTCCTTGGTCTGGAATCCGACGATGTCGCCGGCGTAGTCAAGGACCGGGTACGAGTTGGTGACGAGACTCATCAGGGACGGGTCGACGTTGCAGAAGTCGACCTGGAGCGTGTGGCGGGCGAACTGGTCAGGGCTGCGAAGCTGGAAGCACAACTCGCCTGCCGCGTTGAGCGGCTGGATCGTGGTGCCCGTCACGACCTCGGAGCCGACCGAGACCTGGACGAAGCCGCTGGACACGACCATGGCGCAGGGGTCGTCGTCGACAGGGTTGCCGCAATTGTCGACCGCGGTGACACGGAGACGGCGACCCTGAGCGAAGGGGAAACACTGGACTGCCATGTCAGGAGCCTCCGATACAGGCGGGGACGGTGAACGTCGCGGACAAGTTGAGACAGGGATCGAATGCGGCCATGCCGAGTCGATATGCGATCGCGGCGTCGTAGTTCTGACGCCAGCCGAGCGGGCCGGTGGACGACGCCGGGAACATCCCGGTCACCCCGGCCCACACCGGGCCCGTCGCCCAGATGCGGATCACGGAGTCGGCCGCGCTGCCGTCGTCGCTGCCGGGGTAGCCGGGACTGATGATCCACGGGTTGCCGGTCGGCGACAGGCCGTCGACGAGGAGATTCGCGGCCGTGAGGTACGAGGCGGCCCGGAACGGAGCGTGCAGCGTGATCTCGGCGCCGAAACCGAGATCTGCGGCGGTCTGCTCGATGCACGATACGGCGGAGATCGCGGCGATCGTCGGGTTGTCGTCGGTCGCGTCGTGAACGAGGGTCGCGTCCGCGAGAGCAGGATTGCTCGACCCAGCGCCGGTGACGAGAGCTCGTCCGAGGGCCCACTCGGTCGTGGACGACAGGCGATTGCCGGCCATGTCCACGGACCCGATCTTCGACATGGCGGCACATGCCGCGGTCTGCCGGATGAAGATCGGCTCGAACACGGCGTTGTCGCCGGGTCGGATCTCGGTGGAATCGACGACGTCACAGATCGCGATGATCTCCGGTGCCTCGCAGCCGACGCTCCTGAACGCGATGCCGCCGTTCTCCCAGCCCTGCGGGAGTGGGTTCGCCACGGCCAGGAGACCGTAGCGAGCCCTTCCCGCCGACCGGAGGCCGACGTCATTCTGCAGGAGGTCCGTCACGTCAGCTGGTCCCCTCGCAACCAGCGGCGTCGCGGCAGACGTCCACGACGAAGTTCATCCGCTTCGCGTTGCAGCCGCGGGCGAGCAGGCCCTCGAAGCCCTCAGCGAACGCCGCGACGGCGTTCTGACGGGCGAGGTCGAGATCGCGGATCTCGATGCCGAGGTCGAACTGGCCACCGTCGAGGTAGCTGTAGTGACCCTCGGCCGCCATGACGGTCGCCATCTCGTTGGGGTAGTCCTGCAGCGTGCCGTTCGCCTGAGCGACCTGCTCGATGAACTGCGTGTCCGGACCGAGCACCGTCTGATTGACGTTGGCCTCGGTGAGGACGGCGTTGATGTGCGTCTGGATCACGCCGGGGTTGTCGACGTCGACGACTCGGCGAGCGATCAGGTCCGACGCGACAGCGGCGCGGAACCAGTGGGGAACCCACTGACGAAGCGGAACGTCGATGTAGCGCTGATCCTCTCGGATGGACTCCGCCGCGAGCAGCGTGCCCTGCGCCCACGTGACGAAGAACGATCCGGTCGCGGCCACGGTGTGCGTGGTGTTGACCGTCGCGAGCATGCGAGCCCAGAGGCGAGCCTCGGCGATCCGGGCCTGGAGCGCGATCGTCGCCTGGATGATCGCCATCCACTGCTCTGTCGCGAACCGGCGCTGGAACTCGCCGATGGTCAAGCACCGGTACACCGCGTCGACGATGGTCGTCTGCGCGGTCGGGCAGTCGATGAAGACGCACTCCTTCCACGTGGCGTCGTCGTCGAAGTCGACGTCCTCGTCATCTGCGCAGAGCCACAGCGCGGCGCCTTCATCGGGGAGGCAGACGGCCGGGAAGTACGTGACCGCGCCGGTATCCGTCACGCCGATCGTCGGCAGTGACGCCTGGAGCGGGCGGGCGGACGAGCTCAGCACGTTCTGCGAGCGGATCGGGGTCGGAAGCGAGCAACAGCCGCCGGCGGCGGCGATGGCCTCCGGGCCCATGAACTGCTCGAGAAGAGCTGTGTTGCCCTCGGTCGTACCAGGCAGCATCTGCTCTGGCGCCATCTCCGCGTCGAAGCGGAGGAGGGTCGCCTTGCCGGTCGACGGCGAGCGGGTGATTCGCTCGAAGGCTCCTGCGATCTCACGGATCGCGGGGACGTGATCGATCTGCGCTCCCTCGAGGAAGATCTTGTTGCCGGGAGTGCCGACCGTCACAGGCGGCGCCGGTGTCGCAGGACGGTGGACCACCCTGGTGATCGCGTCTCGCAGGGGAATCGTCCGAGGCGGAGTCGCGGCAGCAGCAATCGGCTCGATGACCTCGTCAGGAACGATCGCCTCGGGCACCTCCGGCACCTCGGGCACCTCAGGCTCGACGGGCGGCTCATCCGGATCGGGCGTGTCGGATGCGGCAGGCGGCGCGTCCGGGTCGGGCACGTCCGCGAGCAACTCCTCGATGCTGGCCTGCTGAGCTGCGAGCTCGGCCTGCTTCTCGGTGATCGCGGTGCCGACGTCGCCGAATGCCTTCCGGAGGGTCGTCAGGACGTCGAGCTTCGGCTGATCTGCCTTGGCCTCGGCGTGGATCGCCTTGGCGAGCTCAGACCGTGCGGTCTCCAGCTCGGCGAGGTCCGGCGGGTTGTCACCACCGATCCGCTCGATGATTGCGAGGATCTGCTCTCGGTCCACTGTGTCTCCCTCAGTCGCTGTGGGTATGGCGTCGATCTGGAGGCCGCGCTATGCGTCGGCGGCCCTCCGACTGCGCTATGCGACTGCGCGGTGGACCTCTCTTGGTGTCGCACTGTAGCTACCTCAGACGACCTCGTCCAGTAGTTCACCCCGTGAAGTGGGCGACCAGCGCGGCGACCTCGGCGGGGGTGAGGGCGCGATTCCAGGCATCCGACTCAATCCACACCCGGTCGAACGCAGCACCCGTGGGAGACACGTTCCAGTTGAAGTAGTCGATCGAGAAGTCGGTGTATGTCGCCGCCTCGGTAAACGGGAGGTCGCGGATGGTGGTGACGCCGTCCGGGCTGGCAAGGTAGGAGCGGACGACCTCGGCAGCCGCGTCCAACACGACGACATGAACGAATACCCCGCCGACATTCACTGGGTCCGTTTCCACGCCAACAGCACCGTCGTCGACGATGTTCGCGAAGCCTGGCCCCTGATCCTGGTGGAGTATCGACACACTGTCCTCACTGCCGTTGATCAACTCCCACTCTCCGGCCAGCGTCGGAGCGCCATCATTGTTGTAGTCGCCTTGCAGTACGAACGCACTCACGGGGCTGTTGTCCCAGGCCTCCAACACTCGCACCACCGAGAGATACGTCAGGCCGTCGCCGTCGAATGACAGAGGACCCGGTACGCCAGCGATCCTGAACCGAGTAAGGCCGGGAGCGGCCAGGTTCGTAACCTGCAATCCCTCAGCGATCAGGGCCAAAGTCGGGGAGCCACCGGAGTGCGAAGGCGTCAACGGACCCCAGCCCGCTACGACATCGACCATGTTGCCGACGTCGTCGTACTCGGAGAAGTCGAATCGCACCGCGGCCTCGGCGAGCAGTGAGGCAGCGCCGCCACCTCCGCTCGCAGATGAGCCTACGACGGCGACCGAGGTCCGTGGGCTCATTACAGCAGCTTCGGCTTCGCAGCCGAGTCACCGTTGTCGAAGGCCTTCTTGAACTCGACGACGACGGTAGCGGAGCCTCCGAGAAACACGCCCATGATGACCTTCGACCAGAAGTTGGCCGCCTCGAGCGAGATGTCGCCGATGACGACCTGGGCTGCCCAGTCGCTCTCCGCGAACAGGAGCACGACGACGATGAAGGCGACCCACACTCCCAAGATCTTGAATGCGTTGTCCCACTGCTTGTTCCTCAGGTAGAGGATCAGATTGAACAGTGAGATGCCGAAGCCGATGAGTACGGCGACGGGGATGAACGTGTCCATGATGTCTCCTTCAATTGCTGATGCACACGAAGAGCGTGACCTGCCCTCCAGGCGCGTTGAACTCGAACATATCAGGGTGGAACCCCTCAGGGCACGTCAATCCCGCCGGCCCCTGTGGGCCGATCGGACCCTGCGGGCCCTCGGGCCCGGTGGCGCCTGTCTCGCCGGTGACACCCGTAGCTCCCGTCTCTCCCGCGGGGCCAGGAGGCCCGATCTCTCCTTGAGGTCCTGGTGGTCCTGGCGAACCCGAATCTCCCTGCGATCCTGTGGGACCGGCCGGCCCCGCGGGTCCGATAGGTCCGGCAGGTCCGGCCGGACCGGCAGGTCCCACTTCCCCCTGAACGCCGACGTCACCTCGAGGTCCCGTAGGACCTGTCTCTCCGGCTGGGCCAGGGACGCCTTGAGGACCGATCTCGCCGATCTCTCCGGCGGGACCTGCCTCACCTCGCTCACCCTGATCACCTTGCCGAGGGAGGAGATCCGGATTGAGTCTCGCCGCCTCGAGGATCTGCTCCGGTGTGGGGATGTTCTCACCGCGAGCTCGCGCCTCGTCGACGGCGGTCGCGAGAGCGATGATGGCACCGTCGAGGTTGTCGAGTCGCTCGTTCTGCGCGCGATCGTTCCGGTTCGGCAACCAGAAGATCATGATGATCCAGAGCACGAGGAGGGCCGGCACGACGATGAAGAACGTGATATCGGTACGCCGACGGATGTGACGCATCACGAGGTCTTACCTCTCAGATCGTCGATCTCCTTACCCATGACTCTCATCTGCGCTCGTACCTCGATCAACTCCTCAGTCAGCTCCTCGACTCTCTTCCGGAGATACGCGATGGTTCGCTGGGCGTCTGTGTCTCGTGTCTCGAGGGCGGCCCTGTGCTGCTCGCGCAGATTCTCCATCTCCTCGTCATGACGAGCTTCCATCTCCCTCCGGTCAACAGTCCACTGATGCCGCTCCTGGATGACGATGCCGAGGACGAACACGATGAGGAATGTCGCTCCGCCCAGCGGGATGAGTCTGGCAAGGTCGTCGAAGTTCACGCTTCACGCGCGCCGAGCCGCTCAGTCGGCGCTCTGAGCAAGCAGATGCGCCGCGTACATCTCGCCGATCGCGTGCTCGATGCGCGTGAGCCGCTCGTTGACGTCCACGATGACAGTGACACGGTCGACCTCCAACTCGCCCTCCCAACTGCCGCAACCCTCGTCGACGGTGACAGCAGCCGAGGCCGCGAGTCCGCCGATGAACTCCTCGTACGTGAGATACCCCTTCGGGAAGCCCCCGACGTTCACTGCCGGCAGACCGACGAGCGTGGCTCGGTTCTTGATCCCCAACAGCGGGTACTCCCAGTGCCCAGACACGTCACTCGCCGCGAGCTCGTAGACGCGCTCCTTCGGCGCGCCTGGGCGAACCATCCCAGAGAACCAGATGCCGTATTGATCTCGGCCGACGCGGACATCTGAGGCGCCGAACCCGACCCTGTCGTAGAACGCGGTCGCCTCGGCGATGCCGATCCCGGTCTGACAGTGGGCGGAGCCCTCGCCGCAAACGATCACGCCGGTGCGACGACCGCCAGCCGCGGGAGCGCGACCGCGCATGAAGCCCTCGAGGTCGCCGTTCGGCGGGTTGAGGCACTTCTCAGGGCGACCGCGAAGGCAGATGCCCGACGGCGTGATGTGGCCGAAGTGGTGAATGCCCTGGGGCGTCTCGACGAGAGTCGACGGGCAGCTCCAGATCCCGCGCTCCGGGTCGTATCGAAGTCGCTTGTCGGTCTGGATCGATCCGAACTTCGGGTCGTCAAACATCCAACTGCAGGCGTCCCACTCGGTCAGCGATGCAGCAGCAGCGATGGAGCCGGTCGTCACCATCGCGATCTTCGCCTGAGACCACGCACCGGTGTCGACGATCGCGAGATGCCGCGGTCGCGCGCTGGTCGTGACCTCGAGTGCGTCGTCGTGCTTGAATCTCGCGACGATGACTCGCTGACCATCTGCGGTCAGCTCCATATCCGGCGGCTTCATCCCGTCATCGGAGAAGAGAGCCTCCATCTCGGAGATCTGCTTGTCGATGATCTCCTTCTTGACGCGAAGCTCGACCTCGCTCGCGTCCCAGCGGAGGCTGACACCTGTCGCCCCCTCGTCGAGCAGCTCGATCACTCGGCCGATCGCCTCGAGCGTGGCAGGGTCAGACGTCTCCGAGAGTCCGCCCTCGACCCAGATGACGTTCCCGTCACGGCGCTCCATCCCGTCGACGAACCCGACGATCATGGCGGTGTGGTCGCCTTCCTCGCGATCCCACACAAGATCGAACGGGAGCATCCCATCCCAGTTGAGCGCGCCGACCTCGAACAGGCGACCGTCGCCGGACGGCTCTCCCTCGACGAGCGCGATACCCGCGAACCTATGCGACATCGGCGACCTCCTCAGGTGCAGACTCTAGTACCGGCTCTCGGAGTGGCGTCAGGACCAGGCCCATGAGAGCATCGCCAGCGACCGGCAGCGGCCAGCCGCACGAGCCGTTCTGACACCAGTGCCTGAAGAATCTGTCGAGAGCGTCGACACTCTCGTCGACTGCCATCGCGTCGTGCGCGCCGTCCATGCTGATCTGCCCTCGCCACCACGTCGTCAGGTGCTCGACGACCGGATCGACGCAGCCGTCGATCCCGAGATTGAGCTCGGCGAGTCGGTCCGGACCGAGCATGCTCGGGAGGCGCTTGTTGCTGATCTGGTCGACGTCGATGTCGAGACCCGGCGTGAGGTACTCTCCCGCTCGGTTGATCCTGTTCCGAGCCGCGGCACCGATCCTCGAGACGGCGGTGACGTACGCCATGTCGACCGCGCCGCGGAGCTGACCCTCGAGATCCTCGGCGTCCAGCGCCGCAGATGCGCGAACGGGCTCGTTTCCGGCGACCTCGCTCGGGTCGTTCTCTCGGCCCTGCCCGGGGTTGCCGCCCTTCCGGAGGAGCACGATCCGGTCGAGATCCTCCTGCGTCCCCGCATCTTCCTCCTGGATGCCGGCGGTCCGCCTGACGTACTGCCCGTTGACGAGACCGCGATCGTACAGGTCCTTGGCGTCTGCGACGCTGTGGCGCTTAGCGAGGAGGTCAGTCGCGTCCGGGAGCACCTGGACCCGCTGATCCTTGTTCTCGAGGAGCATCTTGAGCGCCCTGGCGTAGATGCGTCCGACGAGCTTGCAGATCGGCTCGATGTGCGACCGATAGGTCGTCTCCTCGATCTGGAACGCGACTGCCCTGTTCGTCGCCGTCATGCCGAGGAGGATCTCGGGCGCGACCGGGAGGCCCCAGGCGAGCCGCTGGATCTGGAACTTCATCTTGTCGTCGAGACGCTCGTCGAACTCCTGCTGCGGCTTCGTCCACTGGACGCCGCGGGCGCCATTCGACAGCGAGCCGGTCATCAGCTCGAACGGACCTCGGATGAGGATCGGGCTCGCGCTCGACGTGCGCGGGTCGGCGATCGGCGCGTTGATCGCATCCTCGAGTCGCTGTCCGAAGTTGCCACCGGGGATCGCGAGATCGAACTCCTGCGCGACGGTGAGGATGCCCATCTGAGCGATCCGGCTGCGATTCTGACTGTAGGCGAGGTCCTGGAGTTGCTCGATCTCGTCGAGGACGTCGAGGACGCTCTTCAGCGGCGGGTCTGGGGCAGTCGGCTTCGCCGGGTGCGGCCAGATCGCCCGGAGGTTGAGATTGTCAGCGTGCTCGTCGAGGATCTTCTGCCGATTGTCCTGAATCACGGAGATGGGAACCCAGAGCGCGTCCTCCGTCCCGGCGAAGTCTGGGCCGATCAGTGACTCGAATCGCTCCGCGAGTGACTCGAGTTGCGCCATGGTCATCCCGACGTAGTTGAGCTCGCCAGCGACGACGAGATTCGTTGCGATGGTGATCGTCGACTCCTCGTTCGCGACCTTGAGCATGAGCTCGTCGGCCTGCTCCTGCGGGAGTTGTTTCCTGTCGAGCCAAACGTCCCAGTGGATTCGGCCGATCTGCTGAGCGATCCAGCCGAGGACGAAGCGAACCTCGCCGATCGCGCCCTCGTTCGTCCTGACGTCTGCCGCAACAGTGCCGTCGGGCGCGCCGTAGAATCGCCACGCCTTGGTCTGCCAGGGCAGACTCAGAGTCTTGCTCGACGGGCCGCCACTGCCGGGACCGAGGAGGACCGCTCCGGCGACTGTGACCATCAGATCGCCTCATCCATGACGGAGCACTGTACCGAGAACGAGATCTCTTCGGCTACGATCACGCCCTCCGTCCCGTAGAACTTCACCGTCCACTTCCCATCCTGATCGACAGGCGCCGGGAGCGTGAACTCCCAGATCCCGACGGAGACGTTCACCATGTCATCCTGATCGTACGGGGTGATCGTGCCGTCGGGCTTGCGGACCCGGACGGTGATGGCGGTCGGGTCCGCGAGCTCTCCAGTGTCTCGTTCGCGGAACGTCCCTGTGACCGTCGGCTGGTCGCCTACCTCGTACGATTCCATCTCAGTCCCCGACCATGATCAACTCGAGCGACGGAACGGCGACCTCCAGCGTGAGTCCCGGCGAGCTGATCGCGAGAGTGACGGTGGGTGCGGTGATGTCCAACGTGAGTTCCGGCGAGCTGAGAGTCAGTGTGACCGTAGGCGCGCTGAGAGACAATGATAGCAGACCGGGCTCGTCCTCGCGGCCCACAAGCGGGGGAACTCCCACGAGAGTGAGCTCGCCGACGGGCACGAGGATGGTGCCGACACCCTCTCCGACGACCGTCGGCGCGACAGCCGAGAGAGTGAGAGTCGCCGTCGGTACGACGATCGTGGCGGCGTCGGCGGCGACATCCGGCGCGACGCCCGTCAAGATCGCGTCTGCGGGCGGGATGGTGACGGATACCGTCCCAGAGCCCGAGACGGCCGGCGAGACACCCGTCAGGGCCAGATTCGCCGGC
>Ga0247828_10000042_pt1 | contig 41278 bp, 77 predicted proteins | sample 12C_Control_Day3_FD_192425 | JGI IMG/M metagenome (GOLD analysis project Ga0247828, IMG submission 192425) | Soil microbial communities from agricultural site in Penn Yan, New York, United States - 12C_Control_Day3 | ecosystem: Environmental > Terrestrial > Soil > Agricultural land | place... | reverse complement strand
CCGATGGCCAAGGAGGCAAAGCAGTGACCGACATCGAGACTGATGTCGGCCAGGAAGACACGGCAGACGAGCCTGCCGCCCCGAGCGCCCGGTCGATGTTCGAGTACGTGCGAGCCTTCCCCGTCGAGGACATTCGCATCCTCACCCGATCCCAGGACGCCACCTACGGCGACGGCCGCACCGTCGAGGCGTTGACCGCGCCGTTCGACGTCGAGACACAGATCATGGACGGCCAGGGCCGCTACATCGAGACGATCGGCCGCACCGCGTTCGACCGCACCCTGGACCTGCTCCGCCCTCAGGGCCGCCGGTCCACGTGGAAGGTCGGCGTCTTCTACAACCACGGCATGAACATTCACGGCACCCCGTCAGACTTGGGGAGCCGCCCGATCGGGACGCCGCTGTCGATCCGCACCGACCCGGCCGGGCTGATCACCGTCACCCGCTACGCCGCCACGCCGCTCGGCGATGAGCTCCTGGAGCTGATCAACTCGGGGGCGATCACCGGCCACTCGTTCACCGGCCGGGTTATCCGTTCCGACCCGGAGCCTGGACGGCTCGGCTACAAGCCAGGCCCCGGCGGCAAGCTGATCACGGTACGCCGCCTCGAGTTGGGCCTGCGCGAGTACGGCCCCACCCCGTTCCCCGCTTACGACACGACCGCCGTCATGGGCGTCCGGTCGTACCAAGCCTCGCTGGACACTCCCGACACGGATGACTCGTCCAGTGACATCGGCACCTCCTCCGATGAGGAGCCCGCCCCCGGCGACCCGCCCGAAACAGGGCACTCGGACCGGTCAGACGAAGACCGAGCTGTCCGCCATGCAGCTCTCGCGACTCGCATCGCGAGGGAGATGCACAAGCGGCAGATCGGTCTCTAACCGGGGGACGTCGAAACGTCCTCCGGCTGCCCGGAGGCACAATGCAGCTCAAAGAAGTCCTGGACCGCCAGGGAGTGATCAAGGCCGAACTCAAGCGGATGGAGGTTGACCCCGACGCCGACAGCGAACGCGACGGCGATCTGGTCGACACTCTGCTCGCCGAGTACGACGCCCTCGAAGCGCGACGTGTTCCGCTCATGGAGCGCGCCGTCAAGCTGAACCTCATCTCGACGAACGCGACCGTCGAGGGGTCGACCGAGGATGGCGACAGCGTCCCGCAGTCCGCCAACCCGTACCGGCCCGCCGGGTTCACGCAGACCTACCGGAACAAGCGCGACCCGTTCGACAACATGCAGGCCGTCCGCACGCGGACCCTCCCCGGCGCGGAGATGGAATCGCGTGCGCTCGACGCGATCGAGTTCATCGCGCGGGCCCAGTGGTGCGACTTCCCCGACGACGCCGCCGAGGCCGCGACCCGCACGGTGCATCAGTCGTACAAGTCGAAGGAAGCCGCCCGGCACATTCTGCTGACCGGCTCGATGGAATACTACGAGGGGTTCCGCGCCTACCTGGCCGACCCGATGGGCAACTCGATGGCCGAACGGGCCACCACGACCGGCACTGCCAGCCTCGGCTACATGCTGCCGTTCGTGCTCGACCCGACGATCATCTTGTCGAACTCGGGGAGCGTGAACCCGTACCGGCAGGTGTCGCGTGTCGAGCAGACCGCCGGCCCCACGTGGAACGGTGTGTCATCGGCCGGTGTGAACGCTGCGTTCGGTTCGGAAGGCGGGGCGGCGACCGACCAGTCCCCGACCGTCGGCCAGATCCAGATCACCCCGCAGCGGGCGCTCGCCTGGGTGTTCGGCTCGTACGAATCGCTGGAAGACAGCGACCTCGGCGCGCAGCTCCCCAGCCTGTTCGGCGACGCGAAGGACCGGCTCGAGGAGTCGGCGTTCGCGACGGGTGCCGGTACCGGCGTTCTGCCTCAGGGTGTCGTCACTGGCGGCACGACGGGACAGACCGCGGCGGCTACCGCCTACGCGGTGGGCGATGTCTACGCCACCCAGCAGAACCTTCCCGCCCGTTGGCGGCGGGGCAGCGCGGCGTGGCTGTCGTCCCTGAACTACATCAACAAGACCCGGCAGTTCGACACGGCCGGCGGTTCGTCGTTCTGGGCGAATCTCGGTGAGGACACGCCGGAGCGGCTGCTCGGCAAGCCGATCTACGAGTCGACGTCGATGTCCACAGCGACGGCGTCGGGTTCGGCGGTGCTGGTGTTCGGCGACATGTCGCAGTTCATCATCGTCGACCGGATCGGCATGTCGATCATCTACAACCCGATGGTCACCGCTGCCGCGACAGCGAACCTGCCGACCGGCGAAGCCGGCTGGTACGCCTTCTGGCGGGTGTCCTCAAAGGTCGCTGTGTCCACGGCGATCCGGGTCCTCAAGATCCAGTAACCAGTCGTGGCGGTGCGCCGGGTTGCTCCCCCTCCCGGCGCACCGCCACGAACGAAACCACCCCAACTAGAGCGAAGGAACCGCCATCACATGAGCCAGTACAGCGACCCGCGCAACCTGCCCGACGATCCGACCGCTGTCGAAGTGCCCGCGCCCGAAGACCAGCCGGGCTACGCCGACCCTGCTCTCGACACCAACACGGAGGCGCCGCCGAAGGACACTCCGCCCGAGCCTGTCGTGCCCAAGCCCGAGGATCAGCCGGGCTACGCCGACCCGAAGGATGACCCCAATGTCGCCGCCGCCGTCGCTGCCAGCGATGAGCGAGCCGCCGAAGCGAAGGCCGAGCACAAGGCCGAGCACAAGGCCGAGCAGAAGGCCGAGCCTCCGCCGTCGAAGTTCGCTGACAAGGGCGACGAGAAGAAGTAGCCCGCGTGCATCCCTCGATCCTCGACACCTTCCGCGGAGTCGACCTCCTCACAGCCGGCGACGTGCAGGGCCGCCGCGTCCTGGAGGTCGGCTCCGCTGACGTCAACGGGACCGTACGCCCCATCATCGAGGCGTACGGTCCCGTGTCGTACCTCGGCATCGACGGCGGCCCAGGCAAAGGCGTCGACCGGGTGCTCGACGCTGGCGAGCTGGCGGCGACGTTCGGTGAGCAGGCGTTCGACGTGATCATCTCGACCGAGATGTTGGAGCACGCCGCCAACTGGCGGCGCGTCCTCGCGAACATGACGTTCGTCTTGGCTGAGGGTGGCCTGCTCGTCGTCACGACACGCTCGCCGGGGTTCCCCTACCACGCGTTCCCCGACGACTACTGGCGCTACACCCAGGAGCAGATGCGCGGCATCCTCGCCGCGCTCGGCCTCACCGTCGAGCTCGTCATCGACGACCCCGACCCCGACTCGCCTGGTGTCATCGCCCGGGCCCGCAAGCCGGTCGGCTGGGACCTGCCCGACGAGAAGGCGCTGCTCGACCCGGCCATCCAACCGGACCGGGCACCGAACCGGCCGCTGTCGATCCTCGGCTACCCGCACGACGCCGACGGGTCCGGCTACTACCGGTTCTACCTGCCGTACAAGCTGCTCGCCCGCGCGACGCCGCATCGGGTCATGCTCCCCCAACAGGGCCAGCATCCAGTCGTCAACGACGATGACCTCCCCCAGGTCGACGCCATCGTCGGGCAGCGGTTCATGGGTCCCGGCTTAGACCTGTGGAAGCACTGGGAAGGCAAGACGAAGCTGGTCTACGAGACCGACGACAACATCTTTGACCCGGACCCGTCGTCAGGTCTCGCTCATCTCCACGCCCCCGAGGTGCAGGCCACGGCCCGCCAGTGCGTCGCGATGGCCGACATGGTCACCGTGTCCACCGAACCGCTGGCCGAGGTGATGCGCCACTACAACCCGAACGTCGCGGTGATCCCGAACTGCATCCACGGTGACCTCCTCACGTTGGAGCGCCGCCGCCGGGAGCGGTTGACGATCGGGTGGGCGGGCGGAATGTCGCATCTGGCTGACTGGGTGACTGCCGCCGATCCGCTCGCCGACATTCTCGCCGCTAACCCCGACGTCGATATGCACTTCGTGGGGATCACGTACGCGCCGCTGCTGCGCCGCCCGTGCCGGTATACGCCGTGGCAGCACGACGTGTGGGACTACTTCCAGGCGATCGACTTCGACATCGCGCTGTGCCCGTTGGAGGACACGCCGTTCAACCGGTGCAAGTCGCATCTGAAGGCATTGGAGGCGATGGCGTTGGGCATCCCTGTCGTTGCTGCCGATCAGCCGTCCTACCGGGACCTTGTCGTCGACGGTGTCACCGGGTTCCTCGTGCGCAATGAGGCCGAGTGGTCTGCCCGTCTCAACGACCTCGTCCACGATGACGTGCTGCGCAAGGAGATGGGCGAGGCGGGGCGGAAGGTGGCGGCCGGGTGGACGATCCAGGCGAACTGGCAGCGCTGGCGCGACGCCTACGAGCAGGTGTGCGGGTGGTCCGAATGACCGGAAGAGCCCGTTTCGCGTTTCCCCAGGTCACGATGCTTACGCGTTTGACGCGTAAGCATCGCCACCTGGGCTTTCGCGTTTCGCGCCTGGAAGAGCTGCTGGAGGCGGTGGGCGCATGGCGCGGCTGACGTTGAACACCGCCGCCTGGACCGAGCCGGGTCGCCGCTGGCCGTCCTACCGCGGGGTGATCTGCCAGCAGTTCGCGGCGGATATGACCCACTACGCCGCGGTGATGAGCGAGCTGCTACCCCCGTTCGTGATCGAGGTCGGCCGGGCCCACGGCGGCACCGCCCTGTTCCTCGCCGACCACATGCACGGCGGGCTCGTCATCTCGATCGACCCGAAGCCGGCGACCGTCGATCACGAGAACCTGCTCTGCATTGAGGCCAGCTCCACCCATCCGGCCACCATCGACCGGGTCGAAGGGCTGACCCGCGGCGAACGCGGGCTCATCCTGCTCGACGGCGACCATGACCAGCATCAGGTCGCCGCCGAGCTCGACGTGTACGCGCCGATGGCCGACTACCTGATCGTGGAGGACACGATCATGGCCGACCTCGCCGGCATGGAGACCAACGGCCCGCACCTGGCATTGGCCCGGTGGCTGCCCGACCATCCCGAGTTCCGCCCGGACCCCGACCCATCCCCCACCCAGCATCCCGGCGGTTGGCTCCGCCGCATCCCAGGAGGTTGAACCTATGGCTGACACGACCGTGAAGCGCTGCAAGCAGGCCCACTTCAACGGCGACACGTTCGTCCCGGTGGGCACCATCGTCGGCTCGCTGAACGCCCTCTACACCCCGGCCACCCACCAACAGTTCTTCGAGGACGTCGTCGTCCTGAACACCGCCTGAGGAGGCACCCATGCAGATGATGAAGTGCGTCGAGCCTGTCTGGTTCGGTGACCAGTTCATCGCCAAGGACACGCTGCTCCCGGTCGGCCACCCCAACGCGGTGGAGCCGTTCTTCGTCGCGATCGCGTTCGAGGACGCCCCCAGCAAGAAGTCGACCAAGTGACCACCAAGGCGACCGTGAAGCGGGCGAAGGTCTCCTACTGGGCGGGCAACGTCCTCGTCCGCGTCGGTGACCTCCTGCCCCCCGACGACCCGAAGGTCGCTGCCGTCCACACCGAGAACTACGACGTGACGACGGCGGTCTGATGGCGGCTGTGACGACGTACGTGACGCGCGACGAGGTGAAAGCCCACCTCGGTCTCGCCGCGTCCGACACGAACGACGACGCCATCCTGACGTCGAAGATCGTGCCGGCATGCCGGGCTGTAGACGGCCTCTGCCGGCGACGGTTCTGGCGCGACCCTGTCTCCCCCGACCCGACGTCCACACGGCTCTACAGGCCCATCTCGTCGGACTGGTGCCCCATCGATGACCTCATCGTGGACGCCGACACGGTCATCTCCCTGAACGACGCCGACGACGGCACCACGTTCGTCGTGCTCCCCGCGACGTCCTACATCACCCACCCACTCAACGGCATCGGGCAGGACGGCCAACCAGGCTGGCCGGTCACCGCGCTCGAGCTGGTCGACTCGTCCCGCAGCTTCGGCTGGTGGATGAAGCATCTCGCCGTCAAGATCATCGGCCGGTGGGGTTGGATCGCCGTGCCCGACGCGGTGAAGGAGGCGACGTTGATGATCGTCGCCGACCTGTTCCACTACAAGGACGTCCGCTCAGGGACGATCGGGTTCAACGAGTTCGGCCCGGTCACCGTCCGCTCCGCGGTCGCCGCTCACGCCCGTTCCCTGCTGCTGCCATACGGTGGCGGCTCCCAGCATTACCTGGTCGCCTGATGGCCGTCGACCTGTACGCCGTCCACCAGGCGGTGTGCGACATCATCACCGCCTCGCAGCCGGGGACTCGTGTCTACCCGTCGTACCGGGATGGGCTTTCCCCGCCGTGCATCGTCGTCGTCGGCGACCCCGACACGTACGTCACGATGGAACAAGCGATGCGCCAGGGCACCGTCCAAGTCAACGTCGTCCTCCTGCTCCTCGCCGGCTCCAACGACCGGGCCGGGCAGGAGCAGATCATGCGGTGGCTGTCAGTCGGCGCCGGCCAGCCCGAATCGCTCGCCAACGCTCTCGCCCCCGGCGCCCCACCCGACCGGACTCTCGGCGGGGTCGTTGATTCGTTCCGGTTCGGCGGCACCCGCTACGCCACCGCCGTCGAATACCCGGCCGGGTCAGGGACGTTCTTCGCGCTCGGCGAGCTCGAACTCCAGACCCATCTCACAGGAGGCTGACCACATGGCCCTACTCACCACCCAGACCATCTCCCGGACGGCGATCACGCCGACGTACGGGGCCGTGGCCGCGTCGGACACGTTCGTGCCCGGCCCCAACGTGTTCCTGCACATCAAGAACGCGGGCGGCACCCAGGACATCGCCACGTTCACCGTCTCGGCTGGCGACCCGACCGGGCTCACCATCGCCGATGTCACCGTGACGGTGCCGATCACGACGGGCGACAAGATGATCGGCCCATTCAACCCGCAGTTCTTCGCCGACCCCACCACCGGCCTGTGCACCGTCGCTCATAGCTTCATTACGTCGGTGACGTGCGCCGTGCTCAACCTCCAGGGGCCGTGATGAAGACCGAGACGATGCACGTCGCCCTTCACGGCGGACCGGTAGGCCACAGCTGCAACCTCACCGTCGACGGGGTCGACATCTCCCACCACGTACAGGCGTGCACCATCCGCGCTGCCGTAGGTGAAGCGGTCACGGTCGAGCTTCAGCTCGTCAACGTCGACATCGACACGGACGGGGATGCCGTCGTCGGTGCGGTCATCATCCCCGTCGTCCCACCCGATGAGGAGAAGCCATGAAAGTCGAACCGGCGAAGCGCCGCTACCGGGTGCTCGCCCCGGTCACCATCCACTTCGAGCACGGCGCCTACGAGCAGGACGACGAGTTCGAGCACGCCTTCGCTGACGGCGACGAGGAATGGGAAGCGCTCGACAAGGGCCTCATCGCGCTGCTCCCCGACTGGTATCAGGTGGTCGGCGGATCGGCGATCGAGGTCAACCTGATCGAGGTGCCAGCGTCACTCACGACGCGGGTCGCTCTCCCCGGTGAACGGTTCGAGGCGGCCCTTCCCCTCAACCGCGAGGACCAGCTCCGCTACCACATTCGCCGTGTCGCGCCCGAGCCCAAACCAGCCGCCAAGAAGTCAACCAAGGAGTAGGCCGTGGCTATCTCAATCGCAACCGATGTTCACATCATCGTCAACGGGGTCACCTTGTCCGACCACGTGACGAAGGTGACCACCGACGACAACCGGGCGAAGAAGGACATCACATGCATGGGCGCCACAAGCGTCGCCTACGCCAAGGGTCTCGGCGACGCGTCGGTGTCGGTGACGTTCCTCCAGGACTTCGCCGCCGGCAAGGTGCACGCCACCCTCCAACCGCTCATCGGCTCCTCGACACCAGTCAACGTCGAGATCCGGCCGACGTCGGGTGGTCGCACTGCGACGAACCCCGCCTATCTCATCTCGGCGCTGCTGTTCAACTACGGCATGGTCGACGCTCAGGTCGGTGAGCCGTCAGCGATGACGTGCGAGTTCACGAACGCCAGCCAGACTGGCGTCACCTACCCGACTGCGTAGCCCGAGTGTCGGTTGACCTCACGTCGAAACTCGCCAAGCTCCTCGACGAGTTCGAGGGGACGCACCTGCGCGGCATCACGACGAGAGTGGCAACCCAGGCGAAGGCGATCACGACGAAGGCGATCGACCCGACCGGCCTGTCCAACTATGGGCGAGGCAAACGCAAGGGCGCTGGCACGGTCAAGGCACGGTTCGACCTGATCGGCAACGGTCATGCCGTGCTGAAACCGGCCCCGCCGGCGCTCGCCGCGCTGCTGGAGCTCGGCTCGTACAAGTCGGGTACGTCGTGGAAGTCGCCGAAGCGTCGCGGGTCGAAGCGGCGGAAGCGGGGGACGGTCGGCTCGTACACGCGTGGCGCGGTCCCGGCGCGGGGTGCATGGTCGAGGGGGACGGCAGCAGCGAAACCCGAGGTTGCTGGGCTGGTCCATGAGGAAGTCGTGCGAGCCGTGAGAAAGGTGTACTGACGTGGCCGGGTTCTCCGACAAGGTCAAGGTCGACATCGAGATCACGGCCGATGGGAAGAAGGCCGAACACGAGCTGGAGAAGGTCGAGCAGGCCGCCAAGTCGCTCGACGGGTCCCATGCCAGTGTCGGGGTCGATGCTGATGACAACGCGACCGCAGTCCTCGATGAGAACAAGGACAAGGTCGAGGACCTCGACGGGACGACGGCGACTGTAGGGACCGAAGCCGACGATCAGGCGACGGCGACGCTCGACGAGGTGCAGGGCAACGTCGAAGGGCTCGACGGGGAGACGGCCACCGTCGACGCCGAAGCTGACGATGCGGCCAGCGCCGTGCTCACCGAAGTCGAGGACAGCGTCGCGTCGCTCGACGGGACAACCGCAACGGTTGAGGCTGAGGCTGATGACTCGGCCACCGACGTTCTCGATGGGGTGCGCGACGTCGCCGACGCGCTCGATCAGCTCGCCCCGGAGATTGTGCCCGAGGTGGACGACTCGGCCATCGACGTGCTCGAAGACATCAAGGACACCGCCGAAGAGCTGGATGGGATGTCCCCCGAGATCACGCCGACAGCGGACACGTCGGGTCTTGACAATCTGGCTACCTCGGCGGCCGGGGCGAAGGAGCACACCGACCAGTTGGGCGCGTCGGTCGGGTTCCTGGCCGGCAAGTTCGGCGGTGATGCGGGCGGCCTGGTAGGGACCGCGACACCGGCCGCCGCTGTGATCGGTCTGGTCGGTGGGGCGGCGGTCATCGCCGCGCAGAACTTCGGGGAGCTGGCGCTCAAAGCGCAGGCGTTCGCGACGGCGGCAGGCACCGACACGGAGACGGCATCCCGGTGGATCGAGTTGACCGGCGACCTCGGCGTCAACGCCGACATGGCCGAAGGCGCGATCGGCCGCATGAACAAGAACCTCGGGTCCGGCAAGATCGACCTGGCCAACTTCGGGTTGGTGGCGGGCACGACGAGTGAGAACTTCATCAACCTGTTGCGCTACATCGGCGGGATCGACGACGCCGCGAAACAGGCGGCGGTCGGCGCCGAGGTCTTCGGGCGAGGCTGGCAGGGTCTCGCGCCGCTGATCGTCAACGTCGACACGTTGGGCGAACGTCTCACCAAGGTCGCCGATATCAAGGTGATGAACCCGGAGAACATCGCCAAAGCCGAAGAGCTGCGCGACAAGATGGATGAGCTGACCGACTCATTCAACGAAGCGGCGCTCGAGCTCGGCGACGACCTCATCCCGGCGTTGATCGCGGCGGCTGATGGGATGGTGTCCCTGGCGCGGGGGACGGGCATCGCCAACAACCAGATCAAGGACTCGCCCGGATTCTGGGACAGCGTCAAGAACGCGCTCGGCCTGTTCACCGGCGGGACGTACATGGCGGAGGAGGCACAGAAGAAGCAGGCTGCCGCGACGAAGGAGCAGAACGCGCAAGCCGAACTGTTGCTGGCCCGCCTGAAAGAGACGAACTATGGCAACGAGTACGCCGCGAAGTCGGCCGCGGAGTACGCCGCGAAACAGGGCGAAGCCGCGAAGGCGGCTGAGGCCGAGAAGACCGCCATCGAGGAAACGGGCAAGGCGCTCGACGCGCTGAACCAGCTACGCGACGACACGCTCGCACTGTTGCAACGACAACAGGACGCGATGCTGGCATCGATCGATTCGGAGGTCGGGTACAACCGGGCCGTCGATGATGTCGACGATGCGCTGCTCAAGTTTCAGACGACGCAGGGCGACTCGACGGCCACGTCGAAGGATCTGGAGGGGGCGTCACGCGGGCTGGAGGATGCCTTGTCGAAGGCGGCGGCGCAGGCCGTCATCTACGCCGGGGATCAGGCGACGGCGGCCGGGGCGACGTTCGGCACGGAGGAGAAGATCGCCGCGCAACGCGCCGCGCTTGAGCTGTTGAAGCAGAAGTTCCCGGAGCTTGCCCCGGCGATCGATGCGCACATCGCGAAGCTCGACGCGATCCCGAAGGCGAAGAACACCGACGTCGATGTGCAGACCGCCGAAGCGGCGATCAAGTTGCAGGGGATCATCGACAAGATGGCGCAGATCAAGGACAAGACCGTCCACGTCAACGCGGTGGGTGGCGTGAATGTGCACGGCACCGAGGACACCGGGGCGATGGGCGGGTTCAAGTCGGGGTGGGTGCTCGTCGGTGAGGAAGGCGAGGAGATCGTCGAGCTGCCGGACGGGTCGTATGTTCATACGGCGGCTGAGACGCGGCAGATGAAGCTGGAGGGGAAGTTCGCTGGCGGCGGGCTGGTCGGTGGCGCCCCGGCGACGCGCGAGGGGCAGCAGCCGTATCCGGGGATGCTGTTGTCGGACCTGTTCGGGCCGGGCTCCAACATCTACGACAAGGCCAGCCAGTCCGACGATCCGCTCCGCAAGCTGTTCGGGGTGGGCACCGACTTCGCTACGTACATGATCACGGGCGGCCAGTACGTCGGTCAGACGTTGGGGGGCATCTTCGGGCCTGGTTCCGACTTCTACCGCACCGGCTTCGGTGTCCTCGACTCGATGTTCGGGCGGGGGTCCGACTTCGCTGGCATCACCGTGACACCGCCCGGCGCTCAGTATGTGGTGGGTGACACCGGGCCGTTCGCGGGGATGCCACCCACCCCGCCGAAGTCGATGGTCGGCGGGCTCGTCATCGACGCCGCCGCGCAGCTCCAACAGTTGTTCGGCCCGGGCGGGCTCTACCAGGTGCCCTCGGACTTCGGCTACTTCGCTGACGCGTCAGGGGTCCACGCCCCGACCGGTCCGGGTGGTACGCCGTACAACCCGGCGACGGCGAAGCCCTCGGCTCCATCTGTCGCCGCTCCGAGCAGCACCTTCGCCGCTGAGAACAAGGGCGCGTCGCGCCAGTCGGGTGGCAACACGTACATCACGATCCACATGCCGCCCGGGTCTGACGGTCAGGACGTCGTCCAAGCGTTGAAGCGGTACGAGCGGCGCAACGGTGTCGTCCCGGTGCACACGCTGTGAGCGTCACCTGGTTCGACGGGGTGACCATCACCGTCGAGGTCGGGTTCGCTTCCGCGCCTTCGGTGTCGGTGGCGGCGACGACGTGGACGGACATCTCCGCGTATGTGGTGAGCATAGATACCGGCACCGGGCGCGACACCGAGGTCGACACGTTCACCGCCGGCACGGCGACGTTCGTGTTGAAGAACTCGGACCGTCGCTTCGACCCCGACCATGTGTCCGGCCCGTACTACGGGAACCTCAAGCCGATGCGGCGGATCAGGCTGCGGGTCGCGTACAGCGGCACCACGTTCGATGAGTGGTCGGGGTTCGTCGACGGCTGGCCGCAAACCTACGACCTGGGCAACACCTACGCCGAGGTCGCGCTGCAAGCCACCGACGGCACGAAGGTCCTGTCGCGGATGCGGCTCCCCGAGTCGTTCTACTCGTACCAGTACGCGAACCAGGCGTTCGGGCCTGACGTCTGGTATCGGCTGGGCGAGACGGAAGGCACCATCGCCTACGACTCGACGGGCAACGGCAACCACGGCACCTACACCAATGGGGCGACGTTCGGGGCGACGTCGGGTCTGCTCGTCGGGTCGGACGACGGTGCCATCGCGTTCGACGGCATCGCGACGGTGATCGCTCCCCCGATCGCGGACTTCCCCTGCTCGGTCGAGTGCTGGGTGCAGGTCGACGACGGGGCTGTCTCGTCGTCGTTGTTCGATCAGCGGTACATCGACTTCTTCGGGTCGCGCTACTGCGTCATCGACGTCGTCGGTGGCGTCGTGCAGGTCGTCCTCTCCGACTTCGGCAATAGCTGTCTGTCCAACAGCAACATCGACATCGGCGACAGCCAACCCCACCACGTGGCCGTCACGTTCATCAACGGCATCTCAGCCCCACAGATCTACGTCGACGGCGTCCAGTCCTACACGTCCCAGGTCGTGACCGGGACGTCGAGGTGGCCCACGGCTGCGTTCTCCTCCTTCGGCGACGGCGACGGCATCACCATCGACGAGTGGGCTCTCTACCGCGGGTTCACCGTCGACCCGGCAGACGCCGTCGACCACTACAACTGGGGACACGCCCCCGCCATCGGCGACACCGCCGGGGCGCGGGTCGGTGACGTGCTCGACATCGTCGGCTGGCCCGCCGCTGACCGGGACATCGCCGTCGGCGGCTCGACGTTGACGTACGCCGACTTCGGTGGCGGCTCGCCAGTGTTCCCGTTCCTCCAAGACATCGAGTCGTCCGAGCAAGGGCAGCTCTACTTCGATGGCGCCGGCAAGCTCGTGTTCCGGGCCCGCACCTGGCGGTCGACGGACGTGACAGCCACCGTCACCAACGCGACGTTCAACGACACCGGCGGGCTGCCGTACCGCAGCCTGGAGTACGACTGGTCCGAGCGGCTGATGACCAACTCGATCACAGCGAAACGCACCGGCGGCGCCACCGTGACCGCGTCGGATGCGACGTCGATCGCCGACTACTACGAGATCACGTCGACGGTCGACGGCCTCCAGCTCGAGGACGACATCCAGGTCCGCGACCTCGTCACCTACCGGCTGTCCCGGTACAAGGACCCGTCGTTGCGGGTCGAGCCGTTCGAGATTCGCCCGCGGGCCCGCCCGTCGTCGCTGTTCCCCCAGGTGCTCGGCCGCAAGATCGGGGAGCGGATCACGGCGCAACGCCTCCCGCAGAAGGTCGGCGCGACGATCACCCAGGACTGCTTCATCGAAGGCATCCGCCACTCGATCACCTGCGACGGGGATTGGACGACGACGTGGCTGCTGTCGCCGACGTCCGGCTGGCAGTCGCTCGTCCTCAACAGCACGACGCAGGGGAAGCTCAACGTGAACCGGCTGAGCTTCTGATGGGCCGGCTACGCACCGGGGAGCTCGGCGAGATGCTCGCCCTCGACGCCGAAGCGGCCAAGCGCGGGCTGGTGCGTGTACCGGGTCGGGTGTTGGGCGGGCCGAAGGCTGTCGCCTACGCCAACCACGGCCGCTGGGTGATCGACTGTCCGTTCGGGTGCGGCAACGCGCGCATGGCGTACGAGGGTGTCGGGTTCTGGTGCGACGAGTGCGGCAACGCCGAGGTCGGCGGTCAGGAGCTTGACGTGGTGTGGCCCGACGACCGCGACGACATCGAGGATGTGCTCGCCCGGCGGCCGCGCGAGCCGAACCGCAACTGGTTCCCGCATGAGTCAGTGCCGCAGCTCCGCGTCGAGAACCAACGGAACGGGGTCGACTGATGGCGTGGGTGTCTCCTCGGACGTGGGTGTCGGGCGATGTGCTCACCGCCGCGCAGATGAACCAGGATGTGCGGGACAACTTCAAGGCGATGTTCCCGACCGACCAGACGGCGTGGACGACGTACACGCCGACGCTCACCCAGTCGGCTGCGCTCACGTCGACGGCGACGTCGTGCCGCTGGTTCCAGGTGGGCGGCCTGATCATGGTGTCGGCGTTCGTGACGATGACCGGTGGCGCCTCGGTCGCCGCCAACGTCGTCACACTGGGACTGCCGTCGGCAGCGAAGAACACCGCGGTCGGCGTGAACCTGCCGTTGTTCGGTGGGCGCATCAACGACTCCTCGGCGGGCATCCGCTACTACGGGTGGACGATGCTGTTGACGACGACGACGATGGCGATCGTCAACACGTCGGACCAGCAGCTCGGCGTCGCCGGGTTCGGGCTGGCGCTCGCCTCGCCGGACACGGTGCATATGTCCGCTGTCTACGAGGCCGCCTGATCATCCCCGAGCTGGTCAGGGCTGGCACCTACCCTGACGGTTGAGCGACGAGCACGCGACCGACTCGATCGAAGGGTTGCAGGTGACCGTCGACCTGCCCGAGGTGTACCCCTGGACCCAGGTGGTCGACTGGGCTGCGCTCGCCGCCTATCCGGGGGTCATCACCAGGGCGACCGACTGGCGGCAGGGGCAGGCCGTCGAGCCGGGCCTGGCGGACGTGTGGGCGCGGATGGGCGCCAACCGGTATCGGCTCATGTTCCAACGCATCGTCTCGTGGCAGGACATCCGCGGTCAGGCCGACCAGATGTTGCGAGCCGTCGACACCGCAGGCGGGCAGCGCCCGGGCGACGCGGTCGAGGCGGACATCGAGTACACGGAGGGGACCACCCCGACGATCGCACAGTTCGAGGACTGGTGCTCCTACGTCGAGGGGCGCGGCGTGCGGGTCGGGACGTACTGCGGCATGTTCCACCCGGCGTCGACGTCATCGACGGTGCGCGGCCGGCCGTGGCGGCTCCCCAACTTCGACTACGACCAGCCCGACGACTACCCGGGCGACAACGGGTTCTGGTGGGCCCGCCAGTTCAACTGCCGCGGCGCCCCACCCGGGTTCGCCGGCGATGTCTGCAAGAACTACGTGACCCGCTGGGACGTCCTCGACCGGCTGACTGGGATTGGAGTTGCCATGCCGACAGTGCACGAGCGCGACGAGTGGCTGGCCGGCTACCAGGTCGCTCCGGGCGAAGGGTCGGCGTGGTGGGGTGGGAACACGTGGCCCGGCAACAACGCGATCACGAACATCACCTGGCACTACCCCGGCGGGGACGTCGCGAACAACGCCGCCGGCCGCTGGGTCGCCGAGCTACAAGCGGAGCAGGCCGCCTACCACCGTCGCCGCGACGGCGGCTCGTCCGGGCATCCGGCGCCGTTCGACGCCGGCTACGACCTCGGTTACAACGCGATGATCGACCGGGACGGCGGCATCTGGAAGGTGCGCTGGACCGACAAGCGATGCGCCGCGAACGGCGGTGCGGCTAACAGCTTCTCCTTCGCCGTCCAGTTCATGCAGGCCCAACTGAACGACGACCTGACCGGCGCGCAGATCGAGAGCGCGCGCTGGCTCGACGGCCAGTTGCGCGCCATCTTCCCGAACGTCCCCGGCGGGGTGGCGGGGCACTCCTGCCACTCGGACTGGTTCGCGACGTCGTGCCCCGGTGACGTCATCCGCGGCCGGGTTCGCGCCGGGCACCTGCTATCGGGCGGCGAACCGCCGCCCCCGCCACCACCACCGCCAGGAGACAACATGACCGTCGTAATCCAGTGCTCTGACGCGTTCGCCGCGTTCGAGGGAGAGCAGTCCGCCCAAGGGATCATCACGTTCGTCCGGTGGATCGACGGTGGCCGCAAGGCGCTCATCACCGGCGCCCCGTTCAACGTGCCCGTCATCTCCCGCACCGTCGGGCAACTGTCGGGTATGACGCTGAACGGGCCGCTGCCGACCGGCGACAACCGGACGTGGACGGGCGCCGAGTTCTACCAGTGGCGGCCGTCCGCTTCCGGGCCGCAAGGACCGCAGGGCAACCCGGGAGCGACCGGCGCGCAAGGTGCTGCCGGGGCGACCGGGGCGAAGGGCGCGACGGGTGCCCCAGGGGCTCCAGGATCGACGGGGCCGCAAGGACCGAAGGGCGACCCCGGCATCGGCCTCAAAGGCGACCAGGGCGACCAGGGCCCGCCAGGACCGACCGGCGAGAAGGGCGACCCCGGCACCGGCGGTGGTGGTGGCGACCACGTTCACGACCTGACGACCGGCCCGGCACGTGACGCCTGACCCTGGCCTCGCCCATCTCCGCGAGCTGATGGATGAACGAGCCCGCCGCTTCGAGGAGGTCGCCCACCGCTTCGACGACGTGCTCGAGGAGCGGGACCGCCGCTACCAGGAACGCTTCGAGGCCCAGTCGAAAGCGATCGAGGCGGCGTTCAACTCGGCGAAGGAGGCCGCCACCAAGGTGGCGACCGCGTCGGAGAAACGCTTCGAGTCGGTCAACGAGTTCCGCGCCCAACAGCAGGACTTGATCGCGAACTTCATCACCCGCACCGAGACGGAGCAGCGCATGGAAGCGATGCGCGCCCAGTTGCAACTCCAAGTCGACGGGAACGCCGCGCAGATCGCCGGGGTAATGAAGAACCAGGCCGAAGGCGCTGGTCGGCGCATCGCGTCCGAAGGGGCCCGCACCCTGACGTTCGCGATCATCGGCGCCATCGTCGCTGTCATCGGCATCGCCGTCGCCATCCTCGTCGCCATGACCCGCTGATCCGGTGGCCCGCGCGACGGTGGAGCACGTCCTGTCGGTCACCAACGCCGTCGACACGTTGGATGAGGCGTTGACGTTCGCCGTTCAAGAGCTGGACCGCCACGACTTCAAGCCGGGCACCTACCTCATCGAAATCACGTCGGTCACCGAGGACGACGACGGTGACGACGACGTCTACTTTGAAGTGACCGTCCAGGGCAGCCTGGCCAACCCGGGAGGACCCCCGTGATCACTGACGTTCAAGCCTGGTTCCTGATCGTCGAGGTCGGCGCCGTCGGGGTCATCATCGCCACCATCATCGCCATCATCACCATCGTCAACTAGGAGCCCACCGTGAACCCCACCCTCAAGCTCGTCCTGCTCATCGCCGGCATCATCGCCACCGTCGTCGCTGGCATCGTCGGTTTCGCCGAGTACGACGGTGGCACCGCCTGGATGTTCCTTCTCGGCTGGTGCGGCATCGGCGCTCTCGGCGCGTCCACGCTGCCCTGACGGCATCGCCAGGCGCCGCCACCCCAGCAGGTACCCTGACCTGCACTGGTCCTCCTGCACGGTGCCAGCTACAACCCGCTCGGCTAGCAGGAGGCACGGATGACCATTCCGGTCTTGGTCCCGGAGCAGCATTGGACCTGTCCGTCGTGTGACTTCACGGACGTGACCCGCATCGCCGGGCATGTCTCCCACCTCCACCCCTGCAAAGGGCAGCGGCTGTTGATGGTGCCGATGGTCCCGGCCGGCACGAAGTCGGTTCACGTCGTCCGCGACCCCGACGACTACGTCGGCGGGACGCTGATCCGCACCGACGCCGAAGGCCGTCCCGTCTCCCACGTCAACGTCATCCGCGACGACGGCATGGACGCCGTCGTCTACCCGGTCGCCGCGGTGATCACCCGCGAAGAACTAGAGGAGCTGCACCGTGTCTGACGCATCCGGTTGGGCTGCCGCCGAGGAGTGGGCTGCTGCACGGCCTTACCATCTCGCCGACGAGCTGTCCCGCTACCAAGAACAGCTCGACGATCTGCGCGCCACACGCGACCGGCTGGAAGCGAAAGGCGAAGCGCAAGGCGTGACGTTCACGTCGTCGCTCGCGTCGCTCGACGGGGCTATCGCCGAAGCGGAGACGTTCATCGCAGCGTTGCGTTCCCAGGCCGAAGGGGAATGCGGCGGCCAACTCGAAGGGCTGCTCGCCTCGAGCCCCGCACGGCGCGCCGAGATGATCCGCTACGCGATGGCCGGAGACCAGAACCATTCGTATCAGCGGTGGCTCACCGAACACGGCGGACCGGCCCGACCGGTCAGCGCCGAAGTGAAGGGGAACTAGCACATGGCCTTCGGCGCAACCTCTAAGGTGTCGTCTCAGTGGGCGTCCGACCAGCCCGGTCAGGTCACGCTCATGGACTGGGACGCGAACACCGTCAAGTCCGCCCAGTACGGAAACGCCGGCACGCCGGACAACACGGTCGCGGCAGCCACCTTCGCCTACAACACGGGCCAGTGGGTGACCGGCAACGAGATCACCAGCTCGACCGATATCCCCGCGGGTGGGCTCACGCTCGCGTCGAAGACGAACGTGAAGACCGGCGCCAATGTCGTGTTCTCCGCGGCGAACACGGCGTCGGGTGCAGCAGCGACCGCGAGCGTGTACGGGTGCCTCATCTACTCGGACACGATTGCTACCCCCGTGGCGAAACAGGGGTGGTGCTACAACAGCTATGGGGGTTCGGTCGTCAACGTCTCGGCGGGCACACTCACGCTCGTGTGGGACCCGACGAACGGCATCTTCAAGTTCGCCTGCTAACCGGTGGCAACGTTCACCGAGTCGTTCACCCAGGCGGACGGCAATCTCGGCAACGGATGGGCGGACCTGTCCAGCTTCGGCGGGTCGAACCCGATCATCCAGGTCGCCTCCAACATCGGGACGATCAACCGGTCGGCCTCTGACGGGAACGGCGCCCAGAAGGCACACGGTCTGGCAATCACCGGCGGCCAGGACTGGCAGGTCACCTTCGACATGGAAGGCCACCTCACCACCGATGCGGGTGGTGTGTCGTTCCTGCTCATCAACTCCAGCTTTACCGGCCTCGGCTTCTTCTTAGGCAACGCCGTCCACGTTCAGGAGTTCACCGCCGGGGCGCACGACAACATCACGAACGTAGGCCGCACCCAACGGTCGAACAGCGTCCGGATCACCTACGAGAACGCCACCAACGAGGCGATCGTCTACCTCGACGGCGTCAACCATGCGTCGAACACCACGACGTTCGTGGCCGGGCCGATCTGCCTAGTCAATCTGTATGACACCGGCTACCCGACAACCAAGGCGACGATCGACACGATCGTCTTGCAGGATTCGATTGGTGGGACGTCGGCGTCGGCGAACTCCGTCAACGCGCTCGTCACCGCGACCGCTGCCAACCCCGGGTTCGCTGGTGTCCTACCCGTCCTGCGGGGCGTCGTCAGCTCCGGGATGCGACCCGGCTAAGGAGACCTCAATGGCCCGATACTCGGCAGGTATGACAGCGGCAGGCGCCGGCACCACCGTCCGCCCCATCTTCGGCGTCCTGAACACGGCCGCGATGGCCGCGAGGACCGTCGAGATCGGCATCTTCAACACGACCGCCGTAGCCTGCACCTACGAGCTCGTCTACATCACCGGCGGCACGCCTGGGGCGACGGTGACAGCGTTCTGCCACGACAACGACTCGGTTGCCACCCCCATCGCTCTCGCCAAACAGTTGTGGACGGCTGACGCCACGATCACCGCGAAGACCGGCTACCGGGCTGTGTTGGGCGCGGCGATCGGGTCGGGGGTGATCCTCACGTTCGGCGGCTCATCAGGCGGCATCCAAGTCCCGTTGGGGGCCACCGTCGCGCTCGGCCTCGTCCCGATCGGCACCGGTCAAGTGTGCGAGGTCTATCAGGTCTGGCAAGAGTAGATGGCCGTCTCGTTCACTGGTGCGGGAACCGCCGTAGCAGCGAGCGGGGCGTCCCCCCAGGCGGTCACGACAGCGACAGCGCTCAACGCAGGAGACTTCGTCGTCGCGCTCATCGTCTATGACAACTCGGGCGGCTCGGGCGCCGACCCGATGTCTGGCACGATCGCGCTCGCCCCGGCGACCGGCGCGGTCGGCGCGTCCGTGTCCGCGCAGACGGGGTTGAACGACCCTGGCACGGCCAGCTCTGGTCTCGCTGCCCGCTGCGTCGCGTTTCCGGTCACCGTCACCATCCCCTCCGGCACCGTCGTCAACGTGTCGTGGACAGGCACCGTCGTTGTGCGGGCGGTGGCGTTCATGAAGGTGGCGACAGCGCTCGTTACCAGCTACCGCGCCAACTCGGGGACTGGCGCCAACGCCGTCGCCGCCACCACGATCGCTCACACCACGCCGTCAGTGACGAACGGCGAAGGTGTCCTGTGTTGGGTGGGGCACGAATACGGCGAGGCAGTCACCGGGGATGCCGACACGACGAACGGCACCTGGTCGGCGGTCTACGGGGCGAACACCGGGTCGACGACGTCGGGTCAGGGTGCCTACTTCCAATCGAAGATCGTGACGGCCACCGCGACGCAGGCGTTCAACCCGACTGGCACCTCGTCGGATTGGATTGCTGGCAGCCTGATCTTCACTGAGACGGCATTGCCGCCGCCGCCGATCTACCCGACGTTGCAGCCGAGGGTGCCGTCCTGATGGCCGTCTACGGTGTCCCCCGCCACGACCCGCCCATCCTCGTCGGGCCCTTCTCGCGAGTCGTCGGCCCGCTCGCCGCCCCGACTCCTCCGGCCGGTGGGGATGCGTCGGCGACCGTCGTCTCTGCGGTCGTCACGGTCACCGCTACGAACCCGGTTGGCAGGGGGACGGGCACCGCGTCAGTCGTCTCCGCTCTAGTCACGGCGACCGCTACGAACCCGGTTGGCAAGGGGACGGGCACCGCGTCAGTCGTCTCCGCTCTAGTCACCGCGACGGCGACGAACCCGACCACGACCGGCACCGGCAACGCCTCGGCCGTCAATGCCCTCGTCACCGTGACGGCGACGAACCCGGTCGCTCGCGGCGCCGGCAACGCCACTGCCGTCTCCGCGCTGGTCACCGCTACTGCGAGCAACCCTGTCGGCCACGGCGACGGGACAGCGACCGTCGTCTCCGCGCTGGTCACGGCTACCGCGAGCAACCCGGTCGGCCAGGGGACAGGAACCGCGTCGGCAGGCAACGCGCTCGCGACCGTGACCGCGACGAACCCGGCGGCGTCAGGCGGATCGTCAGCGTCAGCCACCGTCGCCGCCGCGCTCGTCACCGCCACAGCGACGAACCCGACGACAACCGCCTCGGGCTCAGCGTCAGCCGTCAACGCCCTCGTCACCGCGACCGCTGCCAACCCGGCAGTCCAGGGGACAGGCACCGCCTCGACGGTCAACGCGCTCGCCACCGTCACCGCGACCAACCCGGCCGCCCAGGGCGCGGGAAACGCGTCGGCCGGCGCCGCCCTCGTCACCGCGACTGCTACGAACCCGGCGGCGGCCGGCGCGGGGACGGCCAGCTCGAGCACCGCCCTCGTCGTCGCCACGGCGACCAACCCGACTGCTCAGGGTGCGAGCCCCGGCTCAGCCAACGCGGGCAACGCCCTCGTCCTGGTGACGGCGACGAACCCGGTCGGGTCAGGAGCGGGCACCGCCACCGTCGCCGCCGCGCTGGTCACGGTCACGGCGACGAACCCGGCCGAGACGGTTCTCTCCAACGCCTCCCCCGCCACCGCGCTGGCCACCGCGAGCGCGTCGAATCCGACTGCCTCGGGGGCGAGCCCCGGCACCGCCAACGTCGTCGTCGCGCTCGTCGTCGTCTCCGCGTCGAATCCGACCGGCTCGGGTGCGGGCACCGCCACCGTCGCCGCCGGGCTCGTCGCCGCGACGGCGACCAACCCGACGCTCACCCGCCTGTCGAACGCCAACCCGACCGCCGCGCTCGTCACTGCCACCGCCGCCAACGCGGCGACGAGGCTCACCGCCAACCCGCCCGTCACCGCCGCTCTCGTCGCGGTCACCGCTGCCAACCCGACCGCCCAGGCGCAGAGCAGCGGCTCAGCCAACGCCGCCGCAGCGCTCGTCACCGCCACCGCGACGAACCCGACCGTGGTGCGGGCATCGAACGCCAACCCGACCGCCGCGCTCATCACCGCCACCGCCAGCAACGCTGCGTGGGTCGCGCAGTCGACTGCCGCTGTCGTCTACGCGCTCGTCGTCGCCGCCGCGGTCAACGCCTACGGCCAGGTCCACCCGCCGCCCATCCTCGACTACCCGCTCAGCTCAGAGGCTGTGATCGACGGCCGCTCCTACACGGTCGCCGTCGCTGATGGCGTCGCCTATACCCTCCCCGTCATCGACGGCCGATCCTGGAGTGACCCGCCATGAGCGCCAACCGACCGACCGACCTGTTCCTCACCCAAGGCGACAATCGGGCGTTGCGCACCTGGCGGCTCTGGTCGCGCGACGCGGCGACCGGAGCCGTCACCGCGGTCGATCTGACATCGGCGGTCGCCGTCGCGGTCTACGTCCCCGGGATGCCCGGATCGCCGCTGGCGTGCACCTGGCTGGCCGACACGACAGGGACGGTGTCGCGCCTGTTCCTCACCGCCGACATGGCAGTGGCCGGCGACTTCCCGTTCGAGACGCAGGTGACGTGGGGAGATGGGACGGTGCGGACGATCCCGAGCCCGGGGAAGGACATCATCCACGTCGCCGCGCAGCTCGCGTGATTAGGGTGCCGCGCATGAACACCCGAGCATGTCGACGGGCAACGACCCGTTCTCACACCGTCCGCCCAGCCCCGCCGTCCACATCTGTGCCGTGGACGCGTCACCCTTCCCAACTCGGCTGGCAACCTGCGCAACGTTTCACCGCATAGAGGGAGACGGGCTATAGTTACCCGCGACGCATCGCGTCATTGACTCCTGGCGAACGGTCACACGGATCGCAGGGTGGAGTCCTCCTCTCAAGGAAAGGCCCTCGGGCCCACGAGTCACCGGAGTAACCGCCCGGCCCTGTCGTGGGAACACCCCGAGGGTCTTTCTGATTGCGTAAACTGGCGGGGTAGCCGGGACGGTCCCGGCGCTGAGAGAGGAACCGATGCCCCGCTCTACCCACACTCCAGGTCCCGTCGCAGCGCAGGTCACGAAGCTCGCGCTCGCCGCGCTCGACCATGTAGCCGAAACCCCGGCCGATCTGATCACGCTGTCCGAGGATCTGCTCGCCGCCGCCGACGAGCTCCGGGCTGCGGCCCGCGATGCATCGAACCGGGCTCTGCCCTACTGGCCCCGCAAGCGTGGCTACAGGCTGCCGATCGAGCGTGTCGGCGTGTTCCAGTTCGGGTTGACCGGCGCCCAGTACGAGTGGGACAACCGGGCTATCGGCGTCGCCGTTGTGGAGGCCGGCGCTGACCGCATCCACCATCCGGCCGATGTCGTGCCTGTCTTGCTCGGCCCGTCGAATGTCTCCTACTGGCGTACTGGCGACCTCGAGCAGCTCGGCATCGCCTGGGAGCCGCACCGCACGACGGTCCGCGAGGGCCAGCCCTGCATCCAGAGAGCGAGGGGCTAACGGTCCAGGTCACAGGCGGCCGGCTCAGCCATAATTGGTTCATCGTTCCCTAGACCCCGGAACGCAAGGAGCCGACCAGTGAACGACATCGACACACCCCGGTACTCGACCATTGAAGTGTGCAGGCTTGCCGGGCTCACCTACCGGCAGGCCGACTACCTGGCCGATTGGGTGGGCCACGTCGCCAACGGGCCAGGTCGGCCTCGACGGTGGACGCCCCGCCAGGTCGTCCAGGCGTACGTCATCTCGACGTTGATGGGCCGTGGCGTGGAGAAGCCTGCCGCGTCGACGGTGGCGCAGCTCGTCCGGGCTGACGTCGAGTACATCGTCGTCCCGGCCGAGGCGGGTGAGGCGTTCGCTGCTACCGACCTGCTCGACCTGCTCGACGGTATCGCCGGTCCGGCGACGGTCGTGGTGAAGCTCCCGCCGGAGCTGCGCGACCTGATCACCAGCCCGCAGAAGGAGACGTTCCGGCGGCGTGATGGTGATCATCCGTCGCTGCGCGAGTAGGAACCCTGCCACCGCCGCGCAGGCGCGGTAAACTGGGGGTTGCTGCCGGGACGGTCCCGGTGCAGCCCGAGAGGGGAGTGACGCAATGGACACCACCGGGTGGACGTCATCCACTGACATCGACCTGATCGCCGCGGCGCTGGTCAAGGTGCTGCCGACGCTTGAAGGGTTGAAGAAAACCGAGTCGGCGAAGATCGAGCACAAGACCGGCGGCGGTAGCCACACGATCAAGTACGCCAACCTCGTTCAAGCGTTGGACGAGGTGAAGCCGAAGCTCGCCACCCACGGCCTCGTCGTCATGCAGGCCACGCACGGCGGTCCGCAGACGGTGTCGGTGGCGACGACGATCCTGCACGAGTCCGGCCAGTGGTTCGCGTTCGAGCCGTTGACGTTGGCGGGCGGCTCGGACCCGAAGACGGTCGGGAGTGCGATCACGTACGCGCGCCGCTACCAGTTGACTGCCAACCTTGGGCTCGCCGCCGAGGATGACGACGGCCAGGCGGCCGCGGCGCAGATCGAGCGCGATGAGCTGAGCATCACGAGGGAGCAGGCGGACGGGTACGTGAAGAAGTGCACGCTGTCGGGGTTGGATCCTGGCGAGGTCGCCGCCCTGGTCTTCGACGCGACGGGCGGGCGGACTGCCGAACCGCGGCTGGTGCTGTCAGCCGAGTACGACGATCTGATGGCGACGACGGCGGCGCTCGTGAAGCGGAAGCGGCAGGACGCCGAAGCCGAGGAGCCCGCCAGCGGCCCGGAGAGCGCCGAGAGGGGTGGAGGTAGCCCGGCGGCGGGGAACGGCGGTGAGACGGCCGCACAGGTGCCTGTGGCGGGCGATGCCGAGGATCAGGCGTGGGTCGCTGCAGCGGGGGACGGCGGCACGGAAGCGGCGGCGGATGAGGCTCGCGCTCAGACGGAGACGATGGCCAACCTGGCGACGGTAACCCCCGACAACCTCGAGGCGAAGGTCGAAGAGGCGAAGGCGAAGGCAGCGAAGCGGGGTGCGAAGTGAGCTGTCTGTCGCCGGGCTGGATCGGCCAGTCCTACCCGTACACCGGACTCGGTCGCGTCATCCACGTGTGCGACCTCCCCGACCGCCACGAAGGCGCCTGCCGATGCGCGTGCGGACAGGTTCGGCCGGGGTTCGCCAGTTCAGAGGGTATGGACCCACGCCGCGGCGCGCGGGAATAGCGTTAGCCCGCGCCTGAGGGAAGGCCCCAGGCGTAGCCAAGAGAGGAGTACACCAATGACAGTCGAAGCACAGTTGTACGAGGCGGCACGCACGCTGCTCGCCGACCCCAACTGTCACCACGTCAACATGCACGACCGGTTCACCGCTGCAGCGGATGAGGCGTTCACGCGGGCATGCAATGACGTGTTCTTCCATGACCGACGGCTGGTCGACTCGTGAGCTTCAAGGCAACGACGTGGGCATGGGAGCAGGACACCGAGTCGTCCGGGCAACGGCTCGTCCTGCTCGCCCTCGCCGACGCGACCGGTGGTGACGACGATGACCCGCGGGTGTGCTGGCCGAGCGTGGCCCGCATCGGACGCATGACGAAGCTCGGTGAGCGCATCGTCCGCAAACACATCGACCGGCTGGAGGAGATGGGCCTGGTCACCAAGCACGAGCGGCGCCGCCGCGACGACGGCACTCTCAGCGTTTGGGTCTACCTCGTCAACTTCACCACTGGTACTGGAGTACCGCTGGTCACCACAGGAACTCCAGTACCAGAGGTACCCGAGTACCTGAGGTACTCCAGTACCGCGCAAGAACCATCACTATCCATAGTCCCTTCACTTGATCTTGAAGAGACAACTGATTCTCCTTCCAAGCCTGTAGTGAAACCCAAGACACGCGCGCGAACGGCGTTCCCCGCCGACTGGACACCAGGAGCTGACGAGCTGGAGGTGGCGACGAAGGCGGGCATGGATGAGCGCACCCGCCGCCACGAGTGGGGGCAGTTCCGCAGCCACCACGAGGCGAAGGGTTCGCTGATGGCGTCATGGCCAGCCGCGTGGCGGACGTGGTGTGGCAACTACCGCACCGGCAGATTCCAACCGGCAGGCAAGGCCGCACCAGGACGGCTCACCGAGCATGACCGCATCCAGCGACTCCAAGCACTCAACCGTGAAGCGATCCTCCAACGCGAACGAGAGGCGACATGACCGAGCCGACCACGACCACCATCGCACCACCCGCCGAGGAGGAGGCGGGCATCGTCGGCGCTCTGCTGTGCATGCCCCGAGGCACCGTCGATGATCGACGCCGCTTCGAGCGGCTGTTCGCCTCCGGCCTGACCGCCGCGATGTTCACCAGTCCGACGATGGCGGCGCTGTGGGAGACGGGCCGGGCCGCGCATGAGCGCGACGAGAAGCTGCCGTTGGAGGCCGAGATCGTCGCCCGCATGGCCGACGTCGACCCGGATGATGTGCGGTGGGCGTGGAGCTACTGCTACGGCGTCGAGGCGGCGATCGCTGTCGCCCGCGAGGTCGTCGCCCGCCGGGAACGCATCCGCCTCGTCGAAGGTCTGTCCGGAGCGACCACCCACCTCGCTGACGGTGTGCCCATCCCCGAAGGGCGGGCGGAAGCGGAGGAGGTCCTGGCCGAACCGGACGTGTCGGCCACCGACCCGTCGTTCACCGTCGAGGACGCCCGCGCCGCGGGCCGCCCGTACGACTGGGTGGTGCCCGACTTCCTGGAGCGCGGCAACCGCCTCCTGATCACCGCCACCGAAGGGGCAGGCAAGACGGAGCTGCTCGTGCAGCTCGCGCTCCAAGCGGCGGTCGGGGTGCATCCGTGGACGCTGCGCAAGGTGCCGCCGGTCCGCACGCTCTACATCGACTTGGAGTTGGGCGCCCAGTCTGTCGCCCGTCGCGTTGCCCGGCTGGCCGACGCTGCCGGGGTCCATGACGACGGTCGGTTGCGGTGGGTGTCCCGACCTGGCGGCCTCGACCTGATCGCTGACGGCGGCGCGTTCCTCGCCCGCCAGCTCGCCGAGCATCCGGCCGAGCTGCTCTGCCTGGGCCCGCTGTACCAGGCGCACCGGGCGGCACCGAAGGGTGACATCGGCGGCGAGAACCAGGCCCGCGAGTTGGCGCACATCTTCGATCGGCTCTGTTCACGGTTCGGGCTGGCGATCATCCTGGAAACACACGCCCCGCACGCGGTCGATGGTCGTGGCAACCGCGTGCTACGTCCGTTCGGGTCGTCGGTGTGGCAGCGGTGGCCGGACTTCGGGATCGCGCTCGCCCCCGACGAGGAGAACCCGAAGCGGCACAACCTGTCGTGGTTCCGTGGGGATCGCGATGAGAGGAAGTGGCCGACGGCGCTCGACCGCTACTCGAAGCCGTGGTCGTGGGATCCGTACTGGGATGACGGCATGCCCGGCTTCGGACAGGAGGACTTCTGATGGACCAACCAGTTCTGACCGCTCACGACTTCCGCTACTACGCCCGGGTCATCTGCGCCACCGACCCAGGCATGGCCGCACAGGTAAGCGCGCTCGCCGGCGACGACCTAGACGACCTGGCTGTGCTCAACGTCGCGACGTGGGTCACCGCCGAGGCGATGGGCTGGGACTTGGAAACCGCGGTCCGTCAACGCATGGCCGCCCTCATGCGCCACGGCCCCGACGAGATCGTCAGATGACACCCGCGACGTTCCGGCGCATCGTCCGCGAGCGCGACGGCCGCTGCCAAGGAGTCGACCTCCTCCCCGACATCGCGTGCTGGGGTATCCCCGAGGTGAACCACCTCAAGAACCGGTCGCAATGCACTGCCGCTGAGAAGGTCAACCCGCACAACGGCGTCCTGCTGTGTACGGCCCACCACGCTTGGGTGACCGGCCATTCGTTGAAGGCGCGCGCTCTCGGCCTGCACTTGGAGGGGTGGGAGGAGGTGCCCGAATGGCTGGCCTGACCTACGCCGAACTGATCAAGCTCGCCTACGGTGGCCCGCAGACCGAGGACACGTTCCGCCGCCACGTCGAGCAGGGCGCCGAGGAACTGTTCGGCTGGTGGCACTGGCATGCCGGCAACGTCCGCAAACCGCACGGCGGGTTCTCACAGACGTCGAACACGGGCATGGTCGATGACACGTTCCTCCGCCCGCCTCGCGAGGTGCGCGTCGAGTTCAAGGGCCTCACCGGCAAGCTGACCAAGGGCTCGTGGACGAAGGACGGCCGCAAGTATCGGCCCGGTCAGATCGACACGCTCAACGCCCTGCGTCTCTGCGGGGTTGAGGTGTTCGTGTGGCGCGTCGGTGTCGTCACGTTGGAGGAGGTTCTGAACTATCTACGCCCGAGAGAACGACCGCCGTGTCCCTGGTCGGACCCGGCCATCATTGGACCCTGGTTGCCATGAGAGGAGCACCAATGACCGATAAGACACCACCGCCGATGCCCTACCACGAGGATGGCATGGCCACGATCCATCATGCTGACTGTGAAACGGTCCTGCACGACCTGCACGACATCGGCCTGGTATTCACGTCACCGCCCTACAACTTGGGGATGGGCCTGGATGACGTGCCCGTTGAGACGATGCACGACCGCCGTTCCCGCTCGCGCCATGGCGCGGCAGCTAACCGTCTGACGGCTAGTTACGACGAGCACGACGACGCCATGCTCCAGGCCGACTACATCGCCTGGCAGCGCCGGGTCCTTCATGCCTGCTGGGACACGCTTGCCACTGGCGGCGCGATCTTCTACAACCACAAGCCCCGGAGTCAGGCTGGCTTCTACCGTACGCCGCTCGACATCGTGCCCCCCGACCTCCCTGTTCGCCAGGTCATCATTTGGGATCGCGTCGAACGGGGCCAGGCATACACCCAGCAGGCGTTCGTCCCCACCTGCGAGTGGATTGTGGTACTTGCCCGTCCCACCTTTCGACTGAAAGACCGTGCTGCCAGCTCCATCGGAGACGTGTGGCGCGTCCATGCCGACCGCGACGGCCACGGCCACCCCTGCCCCTTCCCGATCGGCCTACCGGCCCGAGCTATCAACGCGGCCAGCATCGTCGGGCCCATCCTCGATCCCTTCATGGGCGTGGGCACGACGTTGCGGGCTGCGGTCGATGCGGGCGTGCCTGCCATCGGGATCGACCGCTCAGAGCGGTACTGCGAACTAGCCGTGAACCGGTTGGCTCAGGCGACGCTGGACTTCGCATGACCGCGGCGATCATCGGACCCTGGTTGCCATGAGAGGAGAGCAATGACCACCCAACCACCGAAGCTGCACGAGCACTACCTGTGCCTGTGCACGGATGGACGCGACCTCGACGTTCGCATCGAGACGACGATCGAGAACATGGAGTCGGCGATCATGGCGGTGCGCCGCGCTCTAGTTGAGCGAGGGACGATCCTGTGACCGCGATCGAGCTACGCCCCTACCAGTTGGAAGCGCTCGACAAGATCGAGGCCGCACGCGCCCGGGGGGTGATGTCGCAGATGGGCGTCGCGGCAACCGGCCTGGGAAAACGATCATCTTCGCCGCGCTCGCCGAACGGTGGGGGTGCCGCACGCTGATCCTCGCCCACCGCGACGAGCTGATCGCCCAGGCCGTCGACAAGGTGCGCCGGGTGTGGCCCGACGCGAACATCGGCGTTGTCAAAGCCGACCGGGATGAGGTCGCCGCGCAGGTGGTGATCGCCTCCGTCCAAACGCTGGCCCGCCCGAAGCGTCTCGCTCACCTCATCGGGGAGACAGTCGACGGCTACCTCCCGGCCGGCCCGTTCGGTCTGGTCGTCGTGGACGAGGCCCACCACACCGCCGCCGATACGTACCGGGCGATCCTCGACGCCCTCCAGGCGGGCACACCGCACGGCCCCGTCCTGTTGGGAGTGACCGCGACGCCGCAGCGCGGCGACCGGGTCCGCCTCGATGACGTGTTCAACGAAGTCGTGTTCGAGTACCCGATGTTGTGGGGGATGCAGGCCGGGTTCCTCTGCGACATGAAGGGCCTGCGCATCTCAACCGACCTGGACCTGTCGAAAGTGAAGACGTCGCACGGCGACTACAACGCCGGCTCAGCGGGGGAGGCGATGGAAGCGGCCGACGTCCCTGACCGCATCGCCCAGGCGTACGTCGAACACGCGACCGGCCGTCACGCCCTGGCGTTCACCCCGACCGTCGAGACGGCCGAGCAGACCCGCGACGCGCTACGCCGCCGTGGGGTGCGAGCGGAGATGGTGTGGGGGGCGATGGACCTGGACGACCGGCGGCGGGTGTTGCGCGACTACGAGCTCGGCACCATCGACGTCGTCTCCAACTGCATGGTGTTGACCGAAGGCTTTGACGATCCGCGGACCGATTGCATCATCGTCGGCCGCCCGACGAAGAGCCAGAGCTTGTACGTGCAGATGGTCGGGAGGGGCACGCGCCGCCATCCGGACAAGGACGACTGTCTCGTCCTCGACGTCGTGGGTGTGTCCGACTCGATGACCCTCGTGACGTTGGCGTCGCTGTTCGGCGTCGACAAGGACGACGTCGAGACGGTCGGCGTGTTGGAGGCCCAGGAGAAGGAGCTGGCCCGCCTCGCCGCTGCCGGTGCGATCACCGCGAAGGAGGTGGACCTGTTCCGGCAGATGCGCCGCCAGCAGATCGCCTGGGTGCTCGCGTCGGAGAACCCGAAGACGTACCTCCGGTCGGTGACACGTTCTGACAAGTCGCGCGAGTGGGTCGTGATCAAGCGGCTACCCGAAGGTGACTGGGGTGTGAAGGTGACCCGCGAGAAGGCGGGCGTGCGCATCCTGGCGCGCAACGTCGAGTTGGAGTTCGCCCAGGGCATCGCTGAGGACTACGTCCGCCAGCATTCGGGGGTGGCTGCGTTCCACCGGGCGGATGCCGCGTGGCGTCTACGGCCACCGACGGACAAGGCGTTGTGGGCAGCGAAGAAGTGGAAGCTGCGCGTCGACCCGACGTGGAACGCCGGGCAACTATCCGACGCGATGGACGCGCAGATCGCCCGCCGGACGAAGGTCGTCTGATGGCGTGCGACTGCCCGCAGTGGATGGTGGCCAGCCCGGACCGCATGGGTGAGTTGCACATGCTCATGCGGGAGGTGGTGCCGTGCTCCCTGTTCCGCCGCGGCGCCTGCGGGCATGTCCTGGTCGGCGTGCTCGTGGAGGCTGGCGGCTGGACTGATGCCCACACCGCCGCCGCGTTCAAGGCCGCGGAGCTGCTCGGCATCCCCGGCCCGACCAACCTGACCATCCTGGGCGTCCGGGCGACGGCCGTGGAGGTGCTCCGATGATGATCGCTCAGCTCACCCTCGACCTCGGAGAACGGACGCTCATGTTCGTCGCGATGTGTCCGGAGTGCGGCCCGGTCGCCGCCGTCCCCGTCGAGGACGCTGCTGCTGGCGGCCGGTGGGACATCGCCGAGAAGTGGTGCTACATCGCCCGCAAGGCCCACGACCAAGAAGTCCACGGAAACACAGAAGCACAGAAGGAGAACGCCGATGCCTAACCTGCCAACCCGCCCGATCGAAACCATCACCGCCGACCTGCTCCCCACCCTCACCGCCGACGCGGTCGATGAATGGTGGGACCGCCTCGGCCGCGTCGCGTCAGACGTCCGCGAGGCGGTCGGCCTGCTGCTCTACTGGGAGCTGCGCAACCGGCCCGGCTCCTACCACGCCAAGACTCTCCCCGACGCGGTGACGATGTTCTCGGTCACCCCGCAGACGTTGACGAGGTGGCGGACGCACGCTCAGGAGATGTTCCAGCTCGAGCCGCCGGATGCGAAGTCGGCGGGCCAGCAGCGGGCGGGGAAGGCGATCAAGGCCCAAAACACGAAAGGCCAGGTAGAAGGTAAAGCGCGTCAGACGCGCTTTAGCCCTGAGCAGGGCAAACGCGAAACGGGTGAAGCTGCCCCGATTGACACCACCGCTCACCTGGCGCCGAGGGTGGAGTCACCGCCGAACGTCGTCGAAACCGCCCCGTCGCGGCCGGGGAAGCGGGCCCCGGAGCGGGTATCGCTCCGCGATGCGATGGTGCTGATCGAGACCGACGCCCGGTTGCGGAAGGTCGCCTACGAGCAGGGCGTGACGATCGGTGAGGTGATCGACCGGCTCGCCACGTCGAGCGGTGCGCCGCCGAAGGTGAACGGCCGCCGCCGGGAGGTCACCACCAACTTCAAGCACAAGTAGCCACATGCCCTGGTCACCGGCCTGGGCATGACACCGTTACACCCAGGGTCTAGGCTGGGGTCTAGCCCCTGGGTGGTCCGGGAGCATCGAGAGGAGTCAACGATGGCCGCGTACTTCGAGAGCGGGTTCAGTGTCCGGAAGCCGATGTGGCATGGGCTGGGCACGGTGGCCGACGAGTACCCGAAGGACTGGGAGCAGGCCCGCGAGTGGGCCGGGCTGATGTGGGAGCCGGAGCTGTGGGATGCCGCGGCGCGCCGGCCGATCACGAAGGAACAGGCCGACGCCGAGGTCGCCGCGCAGGTCGCTTCGGCGGGAGCGTGGGCGAAGGATGCAGCTGCTGCCGGGTGGGTTCCGCCGTCGTTGCAGTGGGAGTGCGCCAACGAGGTGAAGATGGTCGTGCGGCCGGATACCGGCATGGTGCTCGGCCCTGTGTCCGACGAGTTCGGCTTGGTCGGCAACCAGTCGATGGGTCAGATCATCGAGGCGATCCTCGGCGCTGGCGCACAGTTCGAGACGGCCGGAAGCGTGCGCCAGGGCCGCAACGTGTGGGCGCTCGCCAAGCTCGACGAGCCCTACAAGGTGGCCGGGGATGACAGCGACACGTGGCCGTTCATCGCCCTCCTCAACGCTCATGACGGGACGGGCGCGTGCAAGGTGCTGCTCACCCAGGTGCGGGTGGTGTGCTGGAACACGATCCAGATGGCCAGCAAGGAAGGCGACCGCACCGGCCGCCAGTTCTCCTTCCGTCACGTCGGCAAGCCGATGGAGCGCATCGAGGATGCGAAGATGGCGTTGCGTGGTCTGCGCGACGAGGCGAAGGAGTGGCAGGAGCTAGCCAAGGCGCTGTTCGGGATGCCGGTCGATGAGGCGACGCTCAACCACTTCGTCGCCGAGTTCATCCCCGACCCGCCTGAGGAGTTGCGCACCGACCGCCGCGTCGCGAACGTGGCGAAGGCCCGCAACGCGTTCCGCTACCTGTACCTCGACGCGGTGACGTGCGAGGCGCATCGGGGCACGGCGCTCGGTCTGCTCGACGCGTCGACCGAGTATCTCGACTATGTGCGGGGCGTCCGCTCGGATGACTCGCGTCTGACCCGTTCGATGCTGCGACCCGAACCGCAGAAGGCTCGGGCGTTGAACATCATCCGCAAGGTCGTGAAGTGATGACCGTCGGGGAGTTGCGCGAGGTGCTGGCCGACTACGGCGACCACCTGACCGTGGTCATCGAATGGGGACCGGAGGAACGCAGCTCAGACATCGAGGTCGAGGGCGGCCGGGACGATGACGGCATGGCTGCCTGCGTGGTGATCGCCAGCTAGGGGAAAGGAGGAGAAAGGCGTTCAGGCAAGGGGCGGCCCGCCGGAGTCACAGCCGGCGGGCCGCACCGAAGGGTTCAGCGCACATCGAGAGGAGCACGTGATGACCGATCAATCAACCAACGGACACGGCGAGGAGTTCCAAGGGCGCATCGCCGGCTACATGCAGGACATCATCGACAAGATCGCCGAGCACGGCTGGATGGCCATCTCGGTGATGGCGGGTGAGGATGGTGACAACCCGTTCACCTACACGGTCGGCCTGGCCGACTACGACGTCGAGCTGGTCGTTGCTGGGCTCGACCCGGTGCGCGCTCACGGCGTGCTCGGCGCGGCGCGGAAGGCGATCATCGACGGGACGGTGATCCTCGACCCCGCCCGGGAGCAGGTCCAGTCGACCGACGTGCTCGCGCCGCGGGCGGTTCCTAACGCCGATGCGCCAGCCGAGTTGCCGGTGTCGTTCAACCGGATCACCGCCAAGGAGAACGCCCCGGTGAACGTCGCCCACATGTTGGAGGACCACCGTGAGTGGACGTTGTGGCAGATCGTGTGGCCCGACGCCGCTGGCCTGCTCCCCGACCACCCGGACTACGACCTGACCCTGTTGCGCTCACAGATCCTGCCGGGCCGATGATGCCGTCACGTAGCCGAGAGCGGTTCCTGTACCGGCTGTGGCAGCACGCCGTGCAGGCCCGCGACGCAGCCGGCCCCTACCACCCTGACAGGGTCGCGCTCGTCGCCACTGCCAAACGGCGCGAGCGCGAGTGGGGTCGCCAGTGGGACGTCAACGCCCGAGCCGAACGGAACACGCCATGACTGACTTTCGACGGGAAACCACGGTTTACGTGCTCACGCACAACGGGCGCGAGTGGGGCTACTTCACCGCCGCCGACCTTCGCGAGATGGGCTACGACCTGGGGGCCAAGAACGTCCGCGCCGTGCGGACGGGCGCGCTGGGGAGGGGCGTCCGATGACCCCGGCCCGTCTGCGCGCGTTGGAGGTGCTCGACCAGTACGGCTCCGTGTTCATCTCCAACGTGACCCGCATGGCCGAAGGCCAGTACGTGCCGCCGTCGATCTACTGGCAGTCCGCCCGCTGGCTCGTCGAGGAGGGCTACGCCCGCGCGGCCGAGCACGGCATGAAGTTGTACATCACCAGCGACGGCCACATGGCGCTCGTCGCTCAACGAGAGGAGACGTCATGACTACTTCCTGGGATCGCCTACGCGAGCCGTGCCCCGTCGAGCCAGGCACTCGCATCGAACTGGTCCACATGAGCGACGACCCCTGCCCGATCGAGCCCGGCACGACCGGGACCGTGACGGGCGGCAACGGCGCCCAGATGTGGGTCGACTGGGACAACGGCCGCGGGTTGATGCTCATCCCTGGCCAGGACCGCTGGCGGGTGATCGCATGAAGGTCATCACGCAGGTCATCGGCCAGGTCGAGCAGATCGCAGCGACACCCGGGCCCGAGCCGCAGCGTTACGCGACGCTCAGGTTGGGCGATGGCATCGACTTCGCCTACCAGACGCTCACGATCAACTGCACCTACTTCGGCGACGACATTGAGGTCGGCACCGTGGCGCGGGTGACGGTCGCGTGGGGCGAATCCACGTTCGACCTCAGCCAAGCGGTCGTGCCTCGGGTACACCTCGTCGCCGATGAGGAGAACAGATGAGCAAGCTCAACCCGATCGTCGCGCTCGTCACCGACGAAACCCTGACCAAGCTCAAGCCTGTCGTGGATGACTGCGCTGCCCGCCTCGACGTGTCGTTCGCCGGCGCGTCCGACAAGAGTCTGCTGACCATGCGACTCAACGGGTGGGACACGTCGATGATGGCGTGGGGTCTCGTGCTACGCGCCATCGCCGAAGCCGACCTCGACGTGAAACTCGACGTCCCCGGAGACGAGGCGTCATGACCTACGGCCTCCGACGCCTCCGCCGCTTCTGGTGCGTGCTGCTACCGCTGTACGTGGCGTGGCTCGCCTTCCTCATCGCCTCTGACGCTGCGCTGTGGACAAAGCTCGTGACGTCCGCCCTCATCGGCGCGTCGATCGTGATGATCGTCGTCGTCACCGTCCGCCTCCACCAGTTGGAGACGTCATGAGCACCCCCGACTCGCCCGGCCAGCAACCCCACCGGAAACGGGAACGCCGACGCCGCAGCCGGGAGCGCCGCTACGCCGCCCGCGGCGGGTGGCTCCACTGCCGGTGGTGCACAGCAACGTTCGACGACTTCGGTCACCGCACTCGACACGAGGAGATACACCGATGACCCCACCTGGAGCGATTCTCGGTGAAGAAACCCGAGCCCTGCTCGCCGTCGTCGCTGGCGCTCAGACGTTCAACGACGTCGCCCGCCTGTGCGGCTGGAAGTCCCGCGCTAGCACGTATCGCATCGTCTCCCGTCTCCGCAACAAGGGCCTCGTCGCGTGGGAGTCGGGCCGGTCGGGGACGCTGCGCCCACTCGTGGAGCAGGTCGGATGACGACTGATTCAGACATCGGCTACGACACCGACCTCGTCTTCGGCATCTCGTGGGAGCAGCCCACCTCAAACGAAGCACGGAAGCTGCTTCACACTCTGGGCCTTGTGTCACGCGGTTTCATCACGGTCGGCCCCCACCCGATTCTCAATGAGATCGTCGTGCTCGAACTGGGTCGTCACGTCGAGATGGAGTTCGAACTCCAAGCAATGGCGTGCGCTGGTCACCATTGGGCCAACCTCGGCGACTACCTCAACGGTCTGCTCATCACCGAAGATGACGAGGACGGTGCCTGATGACTGTCGTTGCTGCCATCCTCGCGTTCGTCCTCCCCGGCGGGACAGCCCCCATCGAGGCTGCCGTCCCCGCGGTTCGCACCGCGGTCACGGTGCAGGTCGCCGAACCACCCCCGCAGATACCGGTGGACCCGCTCGCCGGGTTGTACGGCACGTTCCGGTGCCGGTTCGCGACCGCCGGCCGGGTCACGCCCTGCTGTCCGGACGCGACGCCGATCCTGGCTGCGTTCTGGTCCGGCCACGACCTGGCCGTCGCCGACTACATCATCGGCCGGGAGGGTGGCTGCAAGGAGTCGATCGTGAACGAGGTCGGCTGCGTCGGCTGGTGGCAGATGTGCCATAAGAGCTGCCCGCCGAACGGGTGCGGTGACGCCTGGTCCTCGACGGTGAAAGCAAAGGAGCTGTACGACCAGTCCGGCTGGTGCCGCCACTGGTTCCTAGCCGGTGACCCGGTGACCGGGCGAGGCGGTGCCGGATGCTGAACCTCGACAACCCCGCCCAGGTGCGCGACGCCCTGGAGGAGATGGCCCGGGCCGGTGCCCGCGCCCACGGCCTCGCCTCTGAGGCCCGCGGCCTGAACGGCGCGTTCCGCGACATGCTGTTCGGGCTCAACACCACCATCGACGCCCTCGTGCAGATGTTGGATGACGGCTGATGCCCTGGCACCGCACCGCCGCTGGCGCCCACGTCTACGTCGGCGGCGTCGACCTGTCCAGCGTCACCGCGAGTGGGCGCAGTTCGGTCGCCAGCCGCAGCGGCTAGCGGTCCTGCATTGCGAGCCCGACCCGCTAGACGAACTGCTCGCCGCCGCGGGCATCGACCCCGAGGAGACACCATGAACGTCCGACCGTGGAATCGTGACGGCGCCTACCACGCTCTCGTCCACGAACTCGAGGTGGGATGGGCGCCGGTCATCGGTCCGTCGAGTCTCATCGTGTGGCGGCGGGCGAACAGCCTGTTCCTGTCCCGCTCCTCGCAAGGCTTCGACACCGCCGTCGATGCTGAGCTGCTCGGCGCGATGGTGGGGTTGCGTGGCACGACCCGCAAGGGCACGAACATCGTCAAGTCATTGCGCCGGCTATCAGACTTCGGCCTCGCGTCGATCGAGGGTGACGACGTGTACGTGGCGGTCCACGCTGATCTGCCATCACCTCGATTGCGGGCACGTACGTGGCCGTCTGAGCTGGAGGAATGGGCGGCGGGACTTCCGAGTCCGGTCGGGGTGCGGATAGCCCCTACCCGCAGGCCTGCATAGGGGAAGGGTCGGGAGGAGCCCGGCCCGCGATGCCTCTGACCAGGGCGTACGCGAGGGTCTGGACGCGTAAGCCCTGGTCAGGGTACGTTTGGGGCTGCCTGGGGAGGACGGACCCCTCCAGGGCGAGAGGAGTCAGGATGACGAAGCCAGCGAATCTGACCGAGCTAACCGCCGCGATGAATAAGGCGATCGCCGAAGCACGCGCCAAGATCATGGCCGGTGCCCAATGACCGAGCGGTCGCAGACCAAGCCCTGCCCTCGCTGCGGTGAAACCAAGCCGAAGGACGGCTACAAGTATTGCCAAGGCTGCGTCGAAGAGCGGATGATCGCCGACCGCGACGAGGACGGCTACTGCGAGCGGTGCACGCAGGGATGCAGCATCAATCACACCGCGGAAAGAAAGGCCGATCCCAGGAACAGCGAGAATCTGGGATGTGAGCCCTGGTAAACGCCCGCAGCGGTCAGGTCCGGGTAATGCCGGGCCTGAGCGGTACGGACGGTTCCGCACCACGAGAGGAGTAGCAATGTCCACGAGTCAGACCCTAAGGACCGCAGCCGAGAAGAAGGCACCGAGGTTGAACCGGGTGGCACCGAATCCGGTGACTACCCGGCAGGCGACTTCGGCCGAGAAGCGGGCAGCCACGAAGGCGACGAAGCCCGCGGTGAAAGCAGCCCAGTTCGACCGGCTGGTTGCGAGGTCGGCGAAGGCGGTCGAGAAGAAGAACCCGGCCGAGGCCGCGGCGAAGGACGCGATCCTGATGCTCCGGTTGAGCAAGGTCGAGCATGAAGCGGTGCAGCGGTGGTCATCGAATGGCCGTCGGGGCCCGAAGCCAGCTACCCCCAACCTGGACAAGGTCCAGGCTGAACATGCGAAGGGAATCAGGATGGTCGACAAGGTGAAGGCGGCCCGCAAGTCGGGATCGAACGGCGGTGGCAGGAGCACGGTTTCCGGTCTGAGCACGGTGACCGACGCCGAGCTGCACGACTGGATGAAGAAGTACCTGACCGAGAACCCGACGGCATCACGGCCGCAGACCCGTAAGGCGTTCACGGCTGCGGGGTTCGCTGCCAGCCCGAGCCGGTTCCGGCCGACGTTCGCCAACCTGGGCGGGAAGGTCGGGACGAAGGCTCCGGCCACGAAGGGCATGAGCAAGGCTCAGGAGGCCGCTGCCGCGAAGCTGGGAGTGAAGAAGGCACCGGCCAAGGCGAACGGCACGGCGAAGGCTCCGGCCAAGAAGGCGGCGACGAAGCCCGCCGCGAAGAAGGTCGCGGCGACGAAGTAGGCGCATCCGTAGCGCCTCGATCCCCGGGCTTCGGTTCGGGGGTCGCACGGTGCGGGTGGTCCGCAACCACGAGAGGAGTCACGATGAACGAGCTGCACGAGGACATGGGATGGTCGGACCCGTGGTTCGATGATGAGGAGGTGGCAGTCGCCGTGGTCGAGGCGATGATGCTGGTCCCGGTCGGGCAATGCGACGAGCACGGCTGGCAGGTCGTCACCGGGTTCGGTTCCGGCCCTGGTTTCACCGGCGCTCCGATCTCCTGGTGGTCGTTCGGCTGCGGCTGCAACGACGCCGACACGTCGGCCGACACGCTGGAGGCGGTCCGATGACGTTCACCGCCTACGCCGAGGGCTACGACGAGCCGGTCGTGGTCGAGGCTCCTACCGCCTCGGTTGCGTGGCCCGTCGCCCGCAAGCAGTTCCCTCACTCCAACTCGATCCGGTTGGAGCACACGTCCGAGCTACTGGCGGCGGCACGATGATGGCGCTCGCCTACTTCGCCGCCCTGACCGGCCTGGGGTGCTGCGGCACCCTCGGCCTCCGGCTGGCCCACAGGGTCGGCCTCCGCAACCCGCAACCCGAGGAGGACTGAGCGTCCGCAGCGCGATGGCCCCGTGCGATGGGGCCGGGCACGGTACGGATGGTCCGCACCACGAGGAGGAGCCAGGAACGATGCAGCAGCACTTCGCAAGGCCGACCGTGGACAACGGTCGGGGTATGAGCACCGCGGTGACGGTGCCGATCTGCCGGGTGTGCTTGAAGGGGATCGAGCGCCGGTCGGCTGACCGGGTCGGGCTCGCCGCCTGGAAGCACGTCAAGGGCACGGCCACGCCGCGTACCTGGAAGGTCGGTGTCTCATGAGCATCGACCGTCAGACCTACGAGGCCACCGTCCGCGCTGAGCGGATGGTCGCCATCGCCCTGACCGACGAGGCCCTGGCCCATCGGCTGTTCACGATGGCCGAGCAGCCGACCACGTTCGGTCGGGCGCAGCGCGAGGCCCTGCTGTACGAGGCCGCCCGCCGGATCAGGGGGAAGTCGTGAGCGGCGACTGCTTCCAGGTGGCGTTCGGCCTGCAGCTCGCGGACGACACCCTGACGCTGGTCCACGGCTGCCCGATCGGCCGAGGACCGGAGAACGGCGGCCGCCGTTTCTGGCACGCCTGGTGCGAACGGACGGCCCTCGTCCAGTTCCCCATGCCCGGCTCCCAGCCGATCGAAGTCGTCACGGTCATCGACCATGACTTCGATCTGCCGCAGGCGTTCTACTACCAGCTCGGCCGCCTCGACCCGGCCCTGACGTTCCGCTACACGGCGGCGGAGGCGGCCAGGCTGGCGCTCCGCACCCGGACGTACGGCCCGTGGGTCGACGCACCGTGCGAGGTGGCCGGATGAGCTGCCCGCTCTGCAACCCCCAGCCGAAGCGGTGCTGCTCCTGCGCGATGCTCCTGCACGGCGTCGACGGGAACCGGTACACCCCCGGCGACGACGTGGACGGCGATGGCATCTGTGCGTGGTGCCGCGCTGCGGGCGTCATACCCGCCGTCGACCGCCGTCTAGCTCTAGTAACCCCAGCGAGAGGACAACTCCAATGACGCATCCCATCCGCATCGCCGCCGCCGCTTCCGTAGCGGCCGTCGGCCTCATCGCCTTCGCCGGTCCGGCCATCGCCTGGACTGGCGCCGTGTCGGTGAGCGAACCCGCCTGCATCCCGACCAACGACGGCGCGACCCTGTACGCCGTCGCCCGAGTGACCGTGGCCAACAAGGAGGACACGACGGCGCTGGTGCAGACCACGACCGATCAGCAGGTGTACGTGCCCGGCCACGAGTCCCGGTCGTTCAACGAGCGGGCGAACGGCGCGACCTACACGGTGACGTTCACCTGGAAGGACGAGGCCGGGCAGACGCTCGACCGGAAGGACTACCCCTACACGCTGCCGACGCGCACGAGCGAGAGCTGCAACGCGACGCCGACCACGACCCCACCGACCACGGTCCCGACGACGGCGCCCGCGGTGGTCACGGTGCCGCCGGACGTGCCCGAGACGACGGCGCCGACCACGGTCCCGACGACGGCGCCGGAGCTACCCGCCCCGCCGACCGTCGCGACGACGCAGCCTCCGGTAGCGACGACGGTGGAGCGCCCGATGGCGCTACCGGCGACCGGAGGTGAGGCGACCCGCAACGCTGTCATTGCGATGGCGCTTGTGCTCGGCGGCGTCCTGCTGGTGATGGTGCGGCGTCATGCTTGACGCGGAGGTCACCGCCGACTGCCCGAGCCGCGACCGGCCGGGCACGTTCCTCGTCATCACCCGGCGCGACTGCCAGGTGATCCACCACACCAACGTGACCGCCCTCGACCGGAAGCGCATCTTGAGAGACCCGACCGCCGCCCACATCGAAGCGTGGACGCGACCCGTTAGGAGCTACCGATGACCCAGCGCAACGTGAACACCTATAGCGGGTGGACCGACTACTGCCGTGGCTGCGGCTCGCTGCCCGATCAGGACCACGACCCCGAGTGCCCGGGCGAGCCCGAAGCCGTGCCCGTCCACGGCACCGACCCGATCCACCTGCTCGTGTTCGGCGCCGACGAACCGTCGCCCAACTACTACGACGGGGTGGCGACGCTGCACGAGCGCGGCGTCTGCCTCGCTCAGAATGGTGAGGCCCACGGCGTCTACGTCGGGATCAACCGCCGGTACGTCGTGCTCCTCGTGAAGCGCAGCCATGAGACGTGGCTGCGGGACCGGCTGGCCTCGGGGCTGTACGGGACGTCGCGCACGTCGACCTAGTCGGACCTCGACGACGCACAGCAGCGCACGCGCTAAGCACCGACCGCAGCCGACCGACCGGGGGAGGGGCCGTTCCTACGACGGCCCCTCCGTCGCGTCCCGACCGCGGCGCGAGCCCTCCCCC
>Ga0247828_10000038_pt1 | contig 43249 bp, 41 predicted proteins | sample 12C_Control_Day3_FD_192425 | JGI IMG/M metagenome (GOLD analysis project Ga0247828, IMG submission 192425) | Soil microbial communities from agricultural site in Penn Yan, New York, United States - 12C_Control_Day3 | ecosystem: Environmental > Terrestrial > Soil > Agricultural land | place... | reverse complement strand
CGTTGAACTCCGAGGTGAAGTTCGGCACCACTTCCACGGCCAGCAGTTCATGGCGCACCTGCGCGTAGTACCAGGCCAGGTCCCAGCGGCCAAGCACCGAATCGCCACGCGCGCCCAGCTCCAGGGTGGTGGCGGTCTGGTTCTGCATCTCGATCGGCTGGATCTGCTTGCCGCCTACTTTGGGCGAGCTCCAGATCAGTGACCACGGGTGGGGCGGCTCTACCGAGCGGCTCAGGTTGCCGTATACCTGCAGGTCCGGGCGGATGTCATAGCGCAGCCCCACGCGTGGCGCATAGTCCCAGTCATGCATGCTTACCTTGCCGCCCTCGGCAGGGTAGGTGACATCACTTTCACGGCGGGTATAGATCATCGCCAGGCCCGTGGTCAGCCACAGGTTCGGCACCAGTTCCAGGTCGTTGCCCACATGCAGCACCGTGTCCGAGCCCTGGTAGGTGAAGTCACGGGTGCGCTCACCGAACACATCGCCGTTGCGGTTGAACTGCGAAGCACCACTGTTGGGCAGGTGCTTGGTGGTGCGCCAGCCGATGGTGGTCTTGCTCTCATGGCCGAACAAGGTATCGCGACGGAAGTAGTTCAGCGTGCCGCTGACATCGGTGTAGGCCACCTTCAGGCGCATCGGGCCTTCACGCAGGTCCATCGGGTAGTCGTGGTAGACCAGGCCGGCTTCCAGGCGCGCATCGTCGTCGAGGTAGAAGGTGGTCTTGTTGCCCACCCAGGTGCTGCCCGGCTGCGGGCGGCTGTCGTCGCGGGCCAGGTAGGCCGGGTTGGCCGCACGTGGGTGGTGCTTGATCTGCTCCTTGGTCAGGCGCCCGGCCAGCTCGTTCTCGGTTTCCCGGTAGCGCAAGTAGAAGCGGGTTTCCAGGTTCGGGTTGAAGCGGTAGCCGACGTTGGCGGCAACGCCCTTGGCGCTGCCACTGCTGTGCGCCTGGTAGCCGTCATATTCCGAATCGGTCAGGGCCACGTAGTAGTCGAGGTTGCCCAGCACCTGCCCCGAGCTGATATGCCGGTGCTGGTAGCCGCGGCTGCCGACTTCATAGCGCACCTGCAGCGGCGCGGCGTCGTAGCCGGTGTGGGTGACATAGTTGATCGCGCCGCCAAGGGCGAGGGAACCCTGGTCGAAGCCGTTGGCGCCGCGTAGCACTTCGGCACGGCTCAGCCACAGCGGCTCGAACAGCTCGTAGGGCGTACCGCCCGGGCCGGTCAGGGGCAGGCCGTCAAACATCGTGTACACCCCGGAACCGTGGGCCCCCGGTGCGCGGTTGAGGCCCGAACCGCGGATCGACAGCTTGATGCCATCGTTGCCCGCCGATTGGGCGAATACCCCGGGTTGGTAGGCCAGTACATCCTGATTGCTGGCGACCCGGCCTTGTCCCACTCGCTGCATGTCCACCAGGTTGCTGGCGCCCGGCACTTCGTGCAGGCGTTCGGCGGCTGCGGTCAGGTCGTTCTGCTCCTCATCGGTGATCAGCACTTGGCCCAACTCGAGCGAAGATGCCGCCAGGGCAGGCTGGGAGGCAGCGAAAGCAGCCAGCAGGCCGAGGCAGGATGGCAGGGGCAAAACGCAACGCATTGTACGACTCCAGGCGAAAGGCGAATGGACAACGGCGTTGAGACGAGCGAAATGGCGCTTGGAGCACGAGGAAAGACGACAAATATCGCGCAGCCTTCGTCAGACGGTTTTGTACGAAAGTTCTTTACAAGCCGCAGCGATGGAGCAGGGCGGCCAGCGCTTCGTAAGGTGACTGCAGATCGGCAGCGATGCCTCTCATAACCCGTGGAGTTCAAGCATGACTGACAACGCGCGACACTCGCAGCAACCCTTGGCGGACGCCCCGGTTCGCCTGACACCACGTGAACAGCAAGTGCTTTTGTGGTGCGCCTACGGCAAGAGCTCTTGGGAAATTGGCCAGATCCTGGAATGCAAGGAATCGACGGTGAACTTCCACGTGTCGAACATCCTGCGCAAGTTCGATGTGCCCACCCGGGTGGCGGCGGTGATCAAGGCCATTCGCTACGGCATGCTGGTCGGGCAGTGAGAGGTGACACATGGGCAACGATCCTCGGTTATCGCGCTTTGCCGATTGCCATGACCCATTCTGGCCACGGGTGGACCTGGCCACCCTGCGCGAGCGCCTGAACCTGCAGCGGCCAGTCAGTGAGGCGGCGCTGGAAGTGGCCGCACGCTGCGCCGCCATCGACGCGGCACGCGAATTCGCACGCTGGCGCGCGGTGCTGCGAGAACGGGGCTACAAGCGCCTCGAGGATGTGGCCGGGCATGATCAGGGGCGTGCATTGCGGGTGTGCTACATCCGCTTTGTCGAAGCCGCGGTCATGCATAAACTGGGCTCGACCGCCTATTTGTCGGCGACGCACCGAGGGGCTGCCCATGGCTGAACAATCTGTTTTCGACAGCCTGGCCCCGCCGCTGGTGGAGTTGCTGGGCATGGATGGCAATGTACTGTTCGCCGCGTTTCTGGGGGCTTTGCTGGTGAGTGCGGCGCGTGACCGGTTGATCACCAATACGACCAGGCGTCTGACGCTGGGCAAGAGACTGTTGCTGGTGTTCGTGACCGTGGGGGTTGGCCATCTGTTCGAGCCGCTGGTTTCGTCATTGGTGCCTTTGCTGACTCGTGGCATGGCGGCGTTCGTAGCTGCCGTGGTGGTAATCCCCATCAGCCTCAAGGTCATGGCCTGGCTGGATACGCTGGACCTACGCGAGCTCATCCAGCGCTGGCGGCACCGGGGTTAGTCATTGGCCGCCCCGCGAAGCGCATTCAGTTTCTGTTCCAGTTGCTGGATGCGCTGCTTGTCCTTGATGACCAGCAGGATGGCCTGGCGATCGGTTGGTGACAGCGTTCGCAGCCGCTCGAGCATGTCGTACTCCCAGTCTGCTTCATCCTGGGCCGCAGGGCTCTGCCCGGCTTCGCCCAGCAACAACCAATCCAGCGAGCAGGCATGCTGCCTGGCGATATCTACGCATAGTGAGTACGGGATGCTGTCGCGAACCTTCCAGCTGCTCAGCGTCTGTGGGCTGATCGACAGTTTGCGCGACAGTTCGGCATCCGACTGGGCACCGGTCAGAAGCTTGAGGCGTGTTAACACAGCAGCAAGTACGTGAGTACTCATAACAAATATCCATGACTGGTTTAATGATATTCCATGGGCTTAAACTACTCGTTATGAATACAGCCCTGCGTTTTTAGGAGCATTTCTGAGATGAGAAACATCAAGCTGAGCAATCGATACACATCTGCAGCTAATACTGACACAGCGAAACGATCATTCTTACAGAAGATTAAGCCAAACAATGCTTGCAGGTACTTGCCGTGAGTACTTACAAGCTGGTTTGCCCGCATTGCCATAGCCGGATGCGTATCCGTACCAGCGAAGGGCGTCATATTTTCCTGCGGATCGCTTATTTGCAATGCACCACCGAGGCCTGTGGCTGGTCAGTGCGCGCCGAGTTCGAGATGACCCATGAACTCTCGCCCAGCGGCATGCCCAACCCGGAAGTCTACCTGCCTTCGGCCAATGGTGATTTGCGCAAGGCAGCGCTGCCGGCAGCCGTGCAGGACAACCCCGGCGAATGAGCTTTCATGGCTACGGATACAAAACGTGCAGATAAAAAAACACCCCGCATGAGCGGGGTGTCTTGTTTTGCCGGGGCGATCAGCCGATCAGTTGCAGGCCGGCTTGCTGGACCATTTCCAGCAGCGGTTGCGGATACACACCCAGCACGAAGGCAAGAATGGCGATGGCCAGCAGCATGACGCCGCCAGTGCGCTGTTCCCACTTCAGCGGGGCGTCGTGGCGACGCAGGTTCGGCTCGACCAGGTACAGGGTGACCATGACACGCAGGTAGTAGTAGACGCCGATGGCGCTACCGATCACCAGCGCACCGACCAGCCACCACAGGTGCGACTCGACGCCGGTGGCGATGATGTAGAACTTGCCGATGAAGCCGGCGGTCAGCGGGATACCCGCCAGCGACAGCATCATCACGGTCAGTACCGCGGTCAGGTACGGACGGCGCCAGAACAGACCACGGTACTCGTACAGCGCATCGGCGTCACGGCCGCCGTAAGGCGAGGACATCAGGGTGATGACACCGAAGGCGCCCAGGCTGGTGATCACGTAGGTGACCAGGTACACGCCCATGGCTTCCAGGGCCAGGCCTTTGCTGGCGACCAGGGCGATGACCAGGTAGCCGAAGTGGGCGATGGACGAGTAACCGAGCAGGCGCTTGAGGTTGCTCTGGGTCAGTGCCAGCAGGTTACCGATCAGGATCGAGGCCACTGCAATCACTGCCAGTACGGTGCTCAGCACGCCGCTGCTGGCAGCAGGGGAGAGCATGAACAGGCGCACGACAACGGCAAACACCGCAACCTTGCTGGCGGTGGCCAGGAAGGCTGCGACCGGTGCCGGGGCGCCTTCGTATACGTCCGGGGTCCACAGGTGGAACGGTACCAGCGACAACTTGAAGGCCAGGCCGACCAGCATCATGGCCAGGCCCAGCTGGGCCAGCAGGCTCGGCATGCTGGTAGCGGCCAGGGCCTTGCCGATCTGGTCGAAGGTGAGGCTGCCGGCGTCGGCGTACAGCAGGGCCATGCCGAACAGCAGGAAGGCCGAGCCTGCGGCCGACAGCACCATGTACTTGATGCCGGCTTCCAGCGAGCGCTTGTTGAAGAAGGCATACGCCACCAGGCCGTAGACCGGTACCGACAGCAGCTCCAGGCCGATGAACAGGCCGGCCAGGTGGTTGGCGCTGACCAGCACCAGGCCACCGAGGGCCGACATCAGCAGCAGCAGGTAGAGTTCTTCACGGTTGCCCGGGAAGCCCTTGGAGCCTTCGCCGAGGTAGGCGTGGGCGAGGGTGACGCAAGCCAGCGTCGCCACCAGCATGATCGCCATGTACAGGCAGGCGAACTTGTCGATGGTGACCAGCGAAGTGACCGCCAGCGGCGCGACCTTCAGCGCCGGCAGGATCGACAGCAGGGCCAGGTTGAGGCCCACGGTGGACAGCAGGAAGGTCTGCGAGTGGTTGCGCTTCCAGGCGATCGCCAGCATCACCACCACCGTGGTGATGGTGGTGATCAGCATCGGCGCCAATGCGATGAAGTGTTGAGTGGTGAATTCCATAGCGCTCTTACCGGGCCGAAGCGAGTTGAGTGAAAGCGGAACCGAGCCACTGCTGCACACCACTCATGGTGGCGGCAGAGGTGTCGAGGAACGGCTGTGGATACACGCCCAGCAGGATCAGCAGTACTGCCAGACCCAGGACCATGATGAGCTCGCGACCGTCCATGCCGGCCAGCACGGTGTCGGTCTTGGCCGGGCCGAAGTAGGCGCGGTGGATCATGATCAGCGAGTACACCGAACCGAACACCAGGCCAGTGGTGGCGATCACGGTGATCCACGGCACGCTGGCGAAGCTGCCGATCAGGATCAGGAACTCGCCGACGAAGTTGCCGGTACCTGGCAGGCCCAGGGAGGCGGCGGCGAAGAACAGGCTGATGGCTGGCAGGTAGGCGATGCGGTGCCACAGGCCACCCATCTGGCGCATGTCACGGGTATGCAGGCGCTCGTACAGCTGGCCGGCCAGGATGAACAGCGCGGCAGCGGACAGGCCGTGTGCCAGCATCTGGATCACTGCGCCTTGCAGGGCCTGCTGGCTGCCGGAGTAGATACCGATCAGCACGAAGCCCATGTGCGAGACGCTGGAGAAGGCGACCAGGCGCTTGATGTCGGTTTGCGCGAAGGCCAGGAATGCACCGTAGAAGATACCGATCAGGCCCAGGGTCATGGCGATTGGCGCGAACTCGGCCGAGGCGTTCGGGAACAGCGGCAGAGCGAAGCGCAGCAGGCCGTAGGCCGCTGTCTTCAGCAAGATACCGGCCAGGTCGACGGAACCTGCGGTCGGTGCCTGGGCGTGAGCGTCAGGTAGCCAGGAGTGGAACGGCACCACCGGCAGCTTCACCGCGAAGGCGATGAAGAAGCCCAGCATCAGCAGGTACTCGGTACCGGCTGGCAGCTCGGCCTTGAGCAGGTCGCTGTAGTTGAAGGTGATCACGCCGGTGTTGGTGTAGTTGACCAGCACCAGGCCGAGGATCGCCACCAGCATGATCAGGCCGCTGGCCTGGGTGAAGATGAAGAACTTGGTCGCCGCGTAGATCCGGGTCTTCTTGCCGTCTGCCGAGCTGTGACCCCAGAGCGCGATGAGGAAGTACATCGGCACCAGCATCATTTCCCAGAAGAAGAAGAACAGGAACAGGTCAAGGGCCAGGAACACACCGACCACGCCGCCGAGGATCCACATCAGGTTGAGGTGGAAGAAGCCGACGTGACGCTGGATCTCTTTCCAGGAGCACAGTACCGACAGCACACCGAGCAGGCCGGTGAGCAGGATCATCAGCAGCGACAGGCCGTCGAGGGCCAGGTGGATGCTGATGCCGAAGCGCTGGATCCACTGGACCTTGTATTCCAGGGCCCAGGCAGGCTCGGCGCCCGGGGCGGGGGCCAGGGTGTAGTCGCCGTTAGCCCACAGCCACAGGCCGATGCCGAGCAGCAGGGACATTGTCAGCAGCGCGATCCAGCGCGGCAGGGTGGCGCCGAAGCGCTCACCCAGCCAGCACAGGAAGCCGCCGATGAAGGGGATCAGGATCAGCCAAGGCAAAATCATGACGGGTTGGTTTCCTTTGGCAAAGTCGCAAGATTCATAGTCATACCGCAGCCACTACCACGGCACCGAGCACCAGCACGGCACCCACGGCGATAGAGGCGGTGTACCAGCGCAGCTGGCCAGTCTCGGTCTTGCTCATGGCGACGTGGCCGCCACGCGCCATCCGCGGAATCAGGCCAATGGTGCGGTCAACCGGGTCCTTGCGCAGGATGTGGCTGATCAGCAGGTACGGTTTGACGAAAAGCTTGTCGTAGATCCAGTCGAAGCCCCAGGCAGCGAACCACCAGGCCGAAAGGACACGACCGATGCCGCTGTTGGCCACGGCGCTGACGAAGCGGCGCTTGCCCAGGAACAGCAGGGCCGACAACAGGATACCGGCGATGGCGATGGCACCCGAGGTGATCTCCAGCGCGTGCTTGGCTTCGCCGCCAGCGTGGCCGGCGCTTTCAGGCAGCACGCCTGCCAGCGGCGGGGTGATCCAGGCGCCGACGAAGGTCGACAGCACGATCAGCACGCCCAGCGGCAGCCAGTGGCTGATGCCGTGGCCAGCATGGGCTTCGGTCTTGGCTTCGCCGTGGAAGGCGATGAAGATCAGGCGGAAGGTGTACAGCGAGGTCATGAACGCGCCGACCAGGCCGGCGTACAGCAGGCCGGTGTTGCCGCTGGCGAAGGCTTCCCAGAGGATCTCGTCCTTGGAGTAGAAGCCCACGGTCACGATCGGCAAGGCAGCCAGAGCAGCGCCACCGACCACGAAGCTGGCGTAGGCCAGTGGCAGTTTCTTCCACAGGCCGCCCATCTTGAAGATGTTCTGCTCGTGGTGGCAGGCCACGATCACCGCACCGGAAGCCAGGAACAGCAGGGCCTTGAAGAAGGCGTGGGTCATCAGGTGGAAGATCGCCGCGTCCCAGGCGCCAACGCCCAAGGCCAGGAACATGTAGCCGATCTGGCTCATGGTCGAGTAGGCGAGAATACGCTTGATGTCGGTCTGCACCAGCGCGGCGAAGCCGGCCAGTACCAGGGTCACGCCACCGACCACGCCCACCAGGTGCAGGATGTCCGGTGCCAGCAGGAACAAGCCGTTGGTACGGGCGATCAGGTAAACGCCTGCGGTCACCATGGTTGCCGCGTGGATCAGCGCCGAAACCGGGGTCGGGCCGGCCATCGCGTCGGCCAGCCAGGTCTGCAGTGGCAGCTGGGCCGATTTACCGACCGCACCACCCAGCAGCATCAGGGTTGCCAGCACCATCCAGGTGTCGCCAGCCTGGAACTTCTGCGGGGCCAGCACCAGCAGTTCCTGCACGTTCAGGGTACCCAGCTGGGCGAACAGGATGAACAGGCCGATGGCCATGAACACGTCGCCGATGCGGGTGACGATGAATGCCTTGAGTGCCGCGTTACCGTTGTTGCGGTTGCTGTAGTAGAAACCGATCAACAGGTACGAGCACAGGCCCACGCCTTCCCAGCCGAAGTAGATGAACAGCAGGTTATCGCCAAGGATCAGGAACAGCATGCTGGCGATGAACAGGTTGGTGTACGAGAAGAAGCGCGAGTAGCCGGCTTCGCCACGCATGTACCAGGACGCGAACAGGTGGATCAGGAAGCCGACACCGGTGACCACGCCGAGCATGGTGACCGACAGGCCGTCCAGGTACAGGGTGAAGTTCGGCGCGAAGCCGTCCACCGACATCCACTGCCACAGCAGCTGGCTGTACGCGCCGCCTTCAGGCGGGGCGACGTTGAATTGCCAGATGACGTAGGCGGCCGTGGCCGCCGAAAGGCCTACCGAGCCGACGCCGATCAGCGCGGACAGGTTCTCCGAGAACCGCCCGCGCGAGAACGACAGCAGCAGGAAGCCGATGAGGGGGAAGACGAAAGTCAGGAAGAGAAGGTTCATCCGCGCATCTCACTGGCAGCATCGATGTCGAGAGTGTGGAAGCGGCGATACAGCTGCAGCAGGATGGCCAGGCCAATGCTGGCCTCGGCGGCTGCCAGGCTGATCACCAGAATGAACATCACCTGGCCGTCGGGCTGGACCCAACGGGCACCGGCGACGACGAACGCCAGGGCAGAGGCGTTCATCATGACTTCCAGGCTCATGAGCACGAAGAGGATGTTGCGGCGGACCATCAGGCCAACCAGACCTAAGCAGAACAGGATGCCGGCGACTGCCAGACCATGCTCGAGAGGGATAGCACCCATGATTTACTCCTTCGCCTCGTTGCGGCCCAGGTGGAAGGCGGTGACGGCCGCGGCCAGCAGCAGCATCGAAGCCAGTTCGACCACCAGCAGGTAGGGGCCGAACAGGCTGATGCCGACTTCTTTCGGGCCCACGGTGGTACCGCTGATGCCGGCGCCGCTCGGGGTGACGAACAGCACGTACAGCAGCTCCAGCAGCAGCAGGGCGGCGAGAATCACCGGCCCCGCCCAGATACCGGGCTTGAGCCAGCCCCGTTCCTGGGCGACCGAAGCCGGCCCGAGGTTGAGCATCATCACCACGAACACGAACAGCACCATGATGGCGCCGGCGTAGGCGATCACTTCCAGGGCGCCGGCGAACGGCGCACCCAGGGCGAAGAAGATCATGGCCACGGAAATCAGCGAAATGATCAGGTAAAGCAAGGCGTGCACGGGGTTGGTGCCGGTCACCACCCGAAGGGTGGAGACCACGGCGATCCCGGATGCGAAGTAGAAAGCGAATTCCATCTTTCTGTCCTTATGGGAGCAAGCTCTTCACGTTGATCGGCTCGGCTTCGTTCTGTGCAGAGCCCTTCGGCTTGCCAGCGATTGCCATGCCGGCAACACGGTAGAAGTTGTAGTCAGGGTTTTTGCCGGGGCCGGAGATCAGCAGATCTTCTTTCTCGTACACCAGGTCCTGACGCTTGAACTCGGCCATTTCGAAATCCGGAGTCAGCTGGATCGCGGTGGTCGGGCACGCTTCTTCACACAGGCCGCAGAAGATGCAGCGCGAGAAGTTGATGCGGAAGAACTCCGGGTACCAGCGGCCGTCCTCGGTCTCGGCCTTCTGCAGCGAGATGCAGCCAACCGGGCAGGCCACCGCGCAGAGGTTGCACGCTACGCAGCGCTCCTCGCCATCGGGGTCGCGGGTGAGGACGATGCGGCCGCGATAGCGCGGCGGCAGGTACACGGGTTCTTCGGGGTACTGCAGGGTATCGCGCTTGCGGAACCCGTGGGAGAACACCATTGCCAGGCTGCGCAGCTGGGTGCCGGTGCCCTTAACGATGTCGCCGATATACTTGAACATGGGTCAAATCCTCACTGGGCCGCGACGGCTGGCGTGTTGTAGAGCACGATCGCAGCGGTCACCAGCAAATTGATCAGGGTCAGCGGCAGGCAGAACTTCCAGCTGAAGTCCATCACCTGGTCATAGCGTGGGCGCGGGATCGAGGCGCGCAGCAGGATGAACAGCATGATGAAAAACGCGGTCTTCAGCGCGAACCACAGGAACGACAGTTGCGGCAGGATGCCGAACGGGCCGTGCCAGCCGCCGAAGAACAGGGTTACCAGCAGCGCCGAGATGAGGATGATGCCGATGTACTCACCGACGAAGAACATGCCCCATTTCATGCCGGCATACTCGATGTGGTAGCCGTCGGCCAGTTCCTGTTCCGCTTCTGGCTGGTCGAACGGGTGACGGTGAGTCACGGCGACGCCAGCGATGAAGAAGGTGCAGAAACCGAAGAACTGCGGAATGATGAACCACAGGTTCTGGGCCTGGTACTCGACGATGTCGCGCATGTTGAACGAACCTACCTGCACCACCACGCCCATCAGCGCCAGGCCCAGGAACACTTCGTACGACACGGTCTGCGCCGAGGCACGCAAGCTGCCCAGCAGGGCGTACTTGTTGTTCGACGACCAGCCGGCGAACAGCACCGCGTAGACCGACAGGCCGGCCATGGCGAAGAAGAACAGCAGGCCGATGTTCAGGTCGGCGACGCCCCAGGTCGGGGTGATCGGGATGACCACGAAGGCGATCAGCAGGGCGCTCATGGCCACTACCGGTGCCAGGGTGAAGATCACGCGGTCGACGAAGGGCGGGTTCCAGTCTTCCTTGAAGAACATCTTCAGCATGTCGGCAGCGATCTGGAACATGCCGAACGGGCCGACGCGGTTCGGACCGTAACGGTCCTGCCACCAGCCCAGCAGGCGGCGCTCGACGAAGCTGAGCAGCGCGCCGCAGACCACCACCGCCAGCAGGACCACGATGGCCCGCAGCACGGTGAGGATCACATCGATCACTTCGGGGGTGAACCAGCTCATTGTGCTGCCTCCTGCAGACCTTCGACGGATGCACCGAAGATGGCAGGCGGAATGCCGGCCAGGCCTTTCGGCAACGCGACCAGGCCAGCGCCCAGCTGTTCATTGATACGCAGCGGCAGACGCAGGGCCACACCGGCCACGGTCAGGCTCAGCAGGGCACCGTCGTTGACGCCCAGGCGGTCGGCTTCGGACTTGGCCAGGGCCACGTAGGCTGCCGGAATGCGCGTTTGTACCGGGGCGGCGCGCGAGGAGCTTTCTTCGCTGCCGAACAGGTGGAAGAACGGCACGGCAGTCCAGGTGCCACGGGCCGGGTTGAAGGCGCCCGGAATGGCGTTGAACCAGTGCAGGCGGTCGCCTTGCGGTTCGATCAGGCGTACGCCCGGGTCACCGGCACGCAGGTGACCACCGACCTCGTCCTGGAATTTGTTCCAGGCCTGCGGCGAGTTCCAGCCCGGCGACCAGGCGAACGGCACCTGCTGACGCGGTTCGGCCGAACCCGAGTAGCCTTCCATGGAGAAGGCGAACGCGGTGTCCTTGTCTTGCGGGGTACGCGGCTCGTGCACGCTGATGTTGGCGCGCATGGCGGTACGGCCGGAGTAACGCAGCGGCTCGCGGGCCAGTTTCATGCCCTTGATGCGGAACGCGGCGCTTGGCGCGGCGTTGACGATGCCGGCCAGTTGCGGCGCGGCTTCGGCGCAGGCGCTGGTGACGTGGTCCAGCTGGGTCCAGTCGACCGGCTTGTTCAGCAGGGTGGCGCGCAGGGCGTGCATCCAGCGCCAGCCTTCGTGGATCTGGATGCTGCTGTCCAGGTACTGCGGGTCGAAAACCTGGAAGAAGCGCTGGGCACGGCCTTCCTGGCTGACCAGGGTACCGTCGCCTTCGGCGAACGAGGCGGCCGGCAGCACCAGGTGGGCGCGGTCGACAGTCGGGGTTTTCGAGTGGTCGGCAACGATCACCACCTTGGCCGCGGCCAGGGCTGCATCGACCTTGGCGGCCGGTACGCGGGCGTACAGGTCGTTTTCCAGCACGACGATGGCGTCGGCCTTGCCGCTGATGACCGCGTCCAGCGCGGCATCGACCGACTCGCCACCGAGCATGGCCAGGCCGAGGCTGTTGGCTTCAGGCACCACCAGGCTCAGCGAGCCGTTCTTCTCGCGCAGCTTCAACGCCTTGGCGATGTTGGCGGCGGCTTCGATCAGCGCCGGGTCGGCCAGCGAGGTACCGGCTACGACCAGTGGGCGTTTGGCCGCGACCAGGGCGTCGGCAATACGCTGGGCCAGAGCTTTCGCTTCGGCGTCCAGGCCTTCGACGGCAGGGGCGCTCGCGTCGATGGCGTGGGCCACGGCGAAACCGATACGGGCCAGGTCGGCGGGGGCGGCGTGCACGCATTCTTCGGCGACGTCGTCCAGCTTGGTTTCAGCCAGCGAAGCGATGAACAGCGGGTACAGTGCGTGCTGGCCGATGTTCTTCACGGCGGCGTCGAGCCACGGCTGCACCTTCATGGCTTCGGCCATGGCCTCGGCCTTGCCCTTGGTGGCCTGGCGCACCGCCAGTGCGACGCGGGCAGCGGTCTGGGTCAGGTCTTCACCGAGCACGAACACGGCGTCGTGGTCTTCGATATCGCGCAGGGTCGGCACCGGCAGCGGGCTGTTGTTCAGCACGTTCAGGGCCAGGCGTACGCGGGCCAGTTCGCCGGCTTCCATGCCCGAGTAGAAGTACTCGGCACCCACCAGTTCACGCAGGCCGTAGTTGCTCTCGAGGCTGGCGCGTGGCGAGCCGATACCGACGATGGTACGCCCGCGCAGCAGGTCGGCGGCCTTGTCCAGGGCGGCGTCCAGGCCCAGCTTGGTACCGTCGGCCAGCTGTGGCTGGCGTGGGCGATCCTTGCGGTTGACGTAGCCATAGCCGAAGCGGCCACGGTCGCACAGGAAGTACTGGTTGACCGAACCGTTGAAGCGGTTTTCGATGCGACGCAGTTCGCCGTAGCGCTCGCCCGGGCTGATGTTGCAGCCGCTGGAGCAGCCATGGCAGATGCTCGGGGCGAACTGCATGTCCCACTTGCGGTTGTAGCGCTCGGAGTGGGTCTTGTCGGTGAATACGCCGGTCGGGCAGACCTCGGTCAGGTTGCCCGAGAACTCGCTTTCCAGCACGCCGTCTTCGACGCGGCCGAAGTACACGTTGTCGTGAGCGCCGTACACGCCCAGGTCGGTACCACCGGCATAGTCCTTGTAGTAGCGCACGCAGCGGTAGCAGGCGATGCAGCGGTTCATCTCATGGGCGATGAACGGGCCGAGGTCCTGGTTCTGGTGGGTACGCTTGGTGAAACGGTAGCGGCGCTCGTTGTGGCCGGTCATTACCGTCATGTCCTGCAGGTGGCAGTGACCGCCTTCCTCGCACACCGGGCAGTCGTGCGGGTGGTTGGTCATCAGCCATTCGACGACGCTGGCGCGGAACGCCTTGGACTCTTCATCGTCGATGGAGATCCAGGTGCCGTCGGAGGCAGGGGTCATGCAGGACATGACGATACGACCACGGGTGTCGTTCTCGTCGGTGTACTGCTTGACCGCGCACTGCCGGCAGGCGCCAACGCTACCAAGCGCCGGGTGCCAGCAGAAATAAGGGATGTCGAGGCCGAGCGACAGACAGGCCTGTAACAGGTTGTCTGCACCGTTGACTTCGAGCGCTTTGCCGTCTACGTGGATAGTGGCCATTGTTCAAAGTTCTTCGTTGGCCCGCGTGAGCGGGCGTGGCTAATGGAAATCGGTGAGCTTGCGACACGCCGCGATCGACTCGGGCCGGCCGGCAAGCTGGCGAGTGGCACGGACCACCCGCCTCAATCATCTTGTTATGCGCCGACCACGATCGGCCCGGCCTGGATTGGCTTTGCCAGGTTCGGACGCAGCGCATCGCCAGCACCAGCTGGAGCGACACCGGCCTCGAATTCCGAGCGGAAGTATTTGATGGCACTGCCCAATGGCTCGACGGCACCTGGTGCGTGAGCACAGAAGGTACGGCCTGGGCCAAGGAAGTTGACCAGCCCCAGCAGCGTCTCGATGTCTTCGGCGCGGCCCTGGCCTTTTTCCAGTGCGCGCAGCATCTTCACGCTCCACGGCAGGCCGTCACGGCATGGGGTGCACCAGCCGCACGACTCGCGGGCGAAGAACTCTTCCATGTTGCGCAGCAGCGAAACCATGTTGATGCTGTCGTCCACCGCCATGGCCAGGCCGGTACCCATACGGGTGCCGACCTTGGCGATGCCGCCGGCGTACATCTGTGCGTCGAGGTGCTCGGGCAGCAGGAAGCCGGTACCGGCGCCGCCTGGCTGCCAGCACTTGAGCTTGAAGCCGTCGCGCATGCCACCGGCGTAGTCTTCGAACAGCTCGCGGGCGGTGACGCCGAACGGCAGTTCCCACAGGCCCGGGTTCTTGACCTTGCCGGAGAAGCCCATCAGCTTGGTGCCGTGGTCTTCACTGCCTTCGCGGGCCAGCGACTTGTACCAGTCGTTGCCGTTGGCGACGATGGCCGGAACGTTGCACAGGGTTTCGACGTTGTTCACGCAAGTCGGCTTGCCCCACACGCCCACGGCGGCAGGGAAGGGCGGCTTGGAGCGCGGGTTGGCACGGCGGCCTTCCAGCGAATTGATCAGTGCGGTTTCTTCACCGCAGATGTAGCGGCCGGCACCGGTGTGCACGAACAGCTCGAAATCGAAACCGCTGCCGAGGATGTTCTTGCCCAGCAGGCCGGCGGCCTTGGCTTCCTCGATGGCGCGGTTGAGGTTCTTCGCTGCGGTGGTGTATTCGCCACGCAGGAAGATGTAGCCCCGGTAGGCCTTCAGGGCGCGGGCGCTGATCAGCATGCCCTCGACCAGCAGATGGGGCTGTTGCTCCATCAGCATGCGGTCCTTCCAGGTGTTCGGCTCCATTTCGTCCGCGTTGCACAGCAGGTAGCGGATGTTCATGGATTCGTCTTTGGGCATCAGGCCCCACTTCACGCCAGTGGGGAAGCCCGCGCCACCACGGCCCTTGAGGCCGGAGTCCTTGACGCTTTGCACGATGTCGTCGGCGGACATCTGCGCCAGCGCCTTGCGCGCGGCAGCATAGCCGTTCTTCGACTCGTACTCGGCCAGCCAGACCGGCTCGCCGTCATCACGCAGGCGCCAGGTCAGCGGGTGGGTTTCGGCGGTACGCGCAATGCGGTTGGCCGGGCCGAAGGAAGTAATGGTCATACGTAACCCTCCAGCAGTTTGGAAACGCCAGCCGGCTGCACGTCACCGAAGGTGTCGTCGTCGATCATCAGCGCCGGGGCCTTGTCGCAGTTGCCCAGGCAGCACACCGGCAGCAGGGTGAAACGGCCGTCGGCGGTGGTCTGGCCGAGGCCGATGCCCAGCTCGCTCTGGATCTGGCTGACCACCGACTCGTGGCCGCCGATGTAGCAGACCATGCTGTCGCACACGCGGATGATGTGGCGGCCGACCGGCTGACGGAAGATCTGGCTGTAGAAGGTGGCCACGCCTTCGACGTCACTGGCCGGGATGCCCAGCACTTCGCCGATGGCGTGGATGGCGCCGTCCGGCACCCAGCCACGTTCCTTCTGGACGATCTTCAGGGCTTCGATGGACGCCGCGCGCGGGTCCTCGTAGTGATGCATTTCGTGCTCGATGGCCGAGCGCTCGGTTTCGCTCAGGGCGAAACGGTCTGTCTGGATAAGCGTGCTGTTCATGCTTAGCGGTCCACGTCAGCCATAACGAAGTCGATACTGCCCAGGTACGCAATGAGGTCGGCGACCATGCTGCCTTTGATCACCGAAGGGATCTGCTGCAGGTGCGGGTAGCTCGGGGTACGGATCCGGGTGCGGTAGCTCATGGTGCCGCCATCGCTCGTCAGGTAGTAACTGTTGATGCCCTTGGTCGCCTCGATCATCTGGAACGACTCGTTGGCCGGCATGACCGGGCCCCACGAGACTTGCAGGAAGTGCGTGATCAGGGTTTCGATGTGCTGCAGGGTGCGCTCTTTCGGCGGCGGCGTGGTCAGCGGGTGGTCCGCCTTGTACGGGCCTTCCGGCATGTTGCGCAGGCACTGGTCGATGATGCGGATACTCTGGCGCATCTCCTCGACACGGACCATGCAGCGATCGTAGGCATCGCCGTTGTGGGCCAGCGGTACTTCGAACTCGAAGTTCTCGTAGCCGGAGTAGGGGCGGGCTTTACGCAGGTCGAAGTCGCAACCGGTGGCACGCAGGCCGGCACCGGTGGTGCCCCAGGCCAGCGCTTCCTTGGTGTTGTACGCGGCAACGCCGATGGTACGGCCCTTGAGGATGCTGTTCTGCAGGGCAGCCTTTTCGTACTCGTCGAGGCGCTTGGGCAGCCATTCGACGAAGTCCTTGACCAGCTTGTCCCAGCCGCGTGGCAGGTCGTGGGCAACACCACCGATGCGGTACCAGGCCGGGTGCAGGCGGAAACCGGTGATCGCTTCGATCACGGTGTAGGCGCGCTGGCGGTCGGTGAAGGTGAAGAACACCGGAGTCATGGCGCCGACGTCCTGGATGTAGGTACCCAGGAACAGCAGGTGGCTGGTGATACGGAAGAACTCGGCCAGCATCACGCGGATGGTGTCGACCTTCTGTGGCACCTTGATGCCGGCCAGCTTCTCGACGGCGAGCACGTACGGCAGGTTGTTCATTACCCCGCCGAGGTAGTCGATACGGTCGGTGTAGGGGATGAAGCTGTGCCAGGACTGGCGCTCGGCCATTTTCTCGGCGCCACGGTGGTGGTAGCCGATGTCCGGTACGCAGTCGACGATCTCTTCACCGTCCAGCTGCAGGACGATACGGAAGGCGCCGTGCGCGGAAGGGTGGTTGGGGCCGAGGTTGAGGAACATGTAGTCCTCGTTGGCGCCCTGGCGCTTCATGCCCCAGGCTTCCGGGTTGAAGCGTGCCGATTCCTCTTCAAGCTGCTGCTTGGCCAGGGTCAGGCTGTAGGGGTCGAACTCGGTGGCGCGGGCAGGGTAGTCCTTGCGCAGCGGGTGGCCTTCCCAGGTGGGCGGCATCATGATGCGGCTGAGGTGCGGGTGGCCGGCAAAGTCGATGCCGAACATGTCCCAGACTTCGCGCTCGTACCAGTTGGCGTTCGGCCAGATACCGGTCACGCTCGGCAGGTTCAGGTCGCCTTCGCTGAGCGATACCTTGATCATCACGTCGCTGTTACGCTCGATCGACAGCAGGTGGTAGAACACGCTGAAGTCGGCGGCTGGCAGGCCGCGGCGCTGGGTGCGCAGGCGCTCGTCGACGCCGTGCAGGTCGTACAGCATGCTGTACGGTTTGGCCACACCGCGCAGGAAGCTGAGCACCTCTTTGAGCTGCTCGCGCTTGACCCACAGCACGGGCATGCCGGTGCGGGTTTCCTGGGCGACGAATGCTTCGGCGCCAAAACGGTTGTGCAGTTCGACGACCACATCCTGGTCGTCAGCCTTGTAGGGCGGAATGAAAATAGCGTTGTCCGCTGTCATGGTCTCGGTCGCTTTGGGTCAACGTTAAGAATGAAGCCAGGCCGCCGGCTCCAGGGGAGCGGGCGGCAGGTCGCTGGATCAGACTTCGTCGGGGCTGCGCAGGTTGGTTACTGCAATGCGCTGCTCACGACGCAGGTCTTTCTGGGCTGGCATCTCGGCACGGTAAATACCTTGATCACCAACAACCCAGGAAAGCGGGCGTCGTTCTTGGCCGATCGACTCCTGCAGCAGCATCAAGCCTTGCAGGAAAGCCTCAGGGCGTGGCGGGCAGCCAGGCACATAGACGTCCACGGGGAGGAACTTGTCGACCCCCTGAACGACCGAGTAGATGTCGTACATGCCGCCGGAGTTGGCGCACGAACCCATGGAGATGACCCATTTGGGCTCGAGCATCTGCTCGTACAGGCGCTGGATGATCGGCGCCATCTTCACGAAGCAGGTACCGGCGATGACCATGAAGTCGGCCTGACGCGGCGAGGCCCGGATGACTTCGGCGCCGAAGCGGGCGATGTCGTGGGGTGCCGTGAAGGCCGTGGTCATTTCCACGTAGCAGCAGGACAGGCCGAAGTTGTACGGCCAGAGGGAGTTCTTGCGACCCCAGTTGACCGCGCCACGCAGCACATCTTCAAGCTTGCCCATGAAGATGTTCTTGTGGACCTGGTCCTCCAGCAGTTGATCGGTGACGGTTTCCCGTTCACCGACCGGGTACTGCTCGTTGGGCGCATCCGGATCGATTCTGGTGAGATTGTATTGCATGCCAAAGCCTCATTGTTTCAGCTTCGCTTGCCGCTTGCGGCGACCTTCGGGAGCCCAATCAAGTGCCCCGACGCGCCATAGGTAGACAAGACCAGCCAACAGAATTGCTATGAAAACGAGTGCTTCGACGAATCCGGTCCAGCCGCTTTCGCGGACGGACACAGACCATGCAAAGAGAAAGAGGGCTTCGATATCGAAGATCACGAACAGCATCGCGACCAGATAGAATTTGGCGGACAGGCGCAGGCGGGCGCTGCCGACGGGCAGCATGCCGGATTCGAAGGGTTCGTTCTTGGCGCGGCCCCAGGCCTTGCTACCGAGCAGGCTGGACAGGCCGAGCATGAAGGCGCACAGGCCGACGACACCCAGGAGGAAGATGGCAAAGCCCCAGTTGTGGGCGATGAGTCCTGCCGAATCGGACATGCTAGAGATCCTTATACAGAGACCCAGCTCTGCAGTCTGAAATAAGTGTAGAGCGGCGACCTGGTGTCGCACATGCAGTGACCAAATGTCGCAGCTGAATCAATCGCGCTGATTTTATGGGTAAACCCGGTGCAAGTAAAATTTCTGTCGCAAATTTATTCGTAGGATTAAGTACAAAACCTGCTCGTAACTGGCTGAAAGCCTTGAGATTCGGGCATTGCGTGCGGTTTTGTTAATTATGTTTCTTGCAGGGGGTAACGAATTGCAAGTTTCGTAATGATAATTAATATCATTTAACCTGATGCCTGATATTTCCCCTGTTCTGCGTCTTGTAAAGTTCATCTGGCGATTCCCCCTACTTGCAAATGCGAAAAACGCCTGTTCTAGCAGCTTCCGACACCGTTCGCCCCGCTCTGGGTCAATATTTTATCGATCGAGCGATGGCTGGCTGATGAAGCGGTGGGTGGTTGTGTTGCCTCAAGCATAGACATGATTGTGGGGAGGGGGATGTCTTTGAGGGGCGGTGGTTGCCATGGGTATGGCGAAATGAATGCAGTGTCTGTGAGATCGAGCGCCGCCCGCGCGGCGCTTCGCGGGACAAGCCCGCTCCCACATTTGTTGCAACGTGCCGAACCTGTCAGGCCATGGTTGCCTGTCTTGGTGCATGTCTTGAGACTGTTGAGGCGGCGGCAGCGCCAGTCGAGAAATTGAGTCAGACCAACAAGGCTCACAACCATGGCCTAACTGACATGGCCACGTTGCAACAAATGTGGGAGCGGGCTTGTCCCGCGAAGCGCCGCGCGGGCGGCGCTCGATCTACGCAACACCGCAAAAACCAAGGCAGGCACCTCGCCGCCCTGGCGCAATCGGGCGCAGAACACCTGACATGTCGGATTTAGCCCCTTCCCTGTAGGCCATTTCCCAAACATACTCCTGCCGCGCATTTTCCGTTGCCGCTGCTCTGGCAGCGCTCTAGTCTCGGCCTGTCGTTGCTCATCAACGATACAGCTTTGACAGGCTGTGACGGTAAATCGTGTGCGGCTCGCTGTTATGGTGGCTGTACGTGCGGGCACGCTTGCGTGCGCCGGAACTTTGCGATTTCCGCCGGTCTGTCAACCCACGTACAGCTGCCACCCTTCTGTTTGACAGCAGACGGGTAGCGGCACTGCCAACGGAAGTCGATATGTTGAAAATCGTTCCCGATCCACCCCATAACCCCCATTCCCTCGAAGACACCCTGATCCAGGCCACGGATTATGCGCTGTGCGCTGCGACCGTTGTGCATCAGGCCATGCTGCTGCAGCCCAAGTCGCCGGCGTCGGTTTTGATGATGACGTCGATGCATGAACTGGAGACGTTGCGGGCTTTGCTGGAGTCGGCATTGGTTCAGGCGCAGATGCACACAGAGCCTCGGACTTTGCACTAAGGCTTGATTGATGTGTTGTCTGGGCGGGCCTCTTCGCGGGTGAACCCGCTCCCACAGGTTCATCACAAGCGCCAAGACTTGCACAGCACCTGTGGGAGCGGGTTTGCCCGCGAAAGGGCCGGCCCAGGCAGTAGAGAATTCTCAGGGAATTGAACAATGACAACAGAAGACACCCAATTCACCGTCGGCAAAACCACCTTCTACCAAGGCGAAAACGGCACCCACCCACTGTTCCGCATCGAGCCCGGTATTCCGTGCAAGGACGCCCGCGAGCAGTCCTCGGAATTGATGGGCTATGTACGCGAACTGACCATCACCGGCCTGATGGATGAGAAGCCATTGATGATATGGGCCGCCCATTACCTGAGTGCGATGGCCAAGGCGCTGATGGATGATGCAGAGCTGGGCATGAAGCACTGAGGTGCCGACAGGCGCGATTTCTCCTGTGGGAGCGGCCTTGCGTCGCGATTGGGGTGCGAAGCGACCCCGGGATCGGTGCATCGTCGCAAGATTGCCGGGGCCGCTCTGCGGCCCATTCGCGACACAAGGCCGCTCCCACATGTTTGGCGCTAGCCTGTTGCCCGTCAGTACACGCAAAAAGAAAGGCCCGGGGCTTTCACAAGCCCCGGGCCTTCTTTCAACAGCAACCCACTATCAGTGGAACTGCTCTTCCTCGGTCGAACCGGTCAGTGCAGTCACCGACGAAGCGCCACCCTGGATCACGGTGGTCATGTCGTCGAAGTAGCCAGTACCCACTTCCTGCTGGTGCGCGACGAAGGTGTAGCCTTTGCTGGCGTCGGCGAACTCCTGTTCCTGCAGCTTCACGTAGGCGGTCATGTCGTTGCGGGCGTAGTCGTGCGCCAGGTTGAACATGCCGTGCCACATGTTGTGGATGCCGGCCAAGGTGATGAACTGGTGCTTGTAGCCCATCGCCGACAGCTCGCGCTGGAACTTGGCGATGGTCGCGTCGTCCAGGTTCTTCTTCCAGTTGAAGGAAGGCGAGCAGTTGTACGACAGGATCTGGTCCGGGTATTCCTTCTTGATCGCTTCGGCGAAGCGACGGGCTTCGTCCAGGTCCGGCTTGGCAGTTTCGCACCAGATCAGGTCGGCGTACGGTGCGTAGGCCAGGCCGCGGGCGATGGCCTGGTCGAGGCCGGCGCGTACCTTGTAGAAGCCTTCACGGGTGCGCTCGCCAATCACGAACGGCTGGTCGTACGGGTCGCAGTCGCTGGTCAGCAGGTCGGCGGCGTTGGCGTCGGTACGGGCCAGGATGATGGTCGGCACGCCCGATACGTCAGCTGCCAGGCGCGCGGCCACCAGCTTCTGCACGGCTTCCTGGGTTGGTACCAGTACCTTGCCACCCATGTGGCCGCATTTTTTCACCGAGGCCAGCTGGTCTTCGAAGTGCACGCCGGCGGCGCCTGCTTCGATCATGTTCTTCATCAGCTCGTAGGCGTTCAGTACGCCGCCGAAACCAGCTTCGGCGTCAGCCACGATCGGCGCGAAGTAGTCGATGTAGCCTTCGTCGCCCGGGTTCTTGCCGGCTTTCCACTGGATCTGGTCGGCGCGGCGGAACGAGTTGTTGATGCGCTTGACCACGGTCGGTACCGAGTCGACCGGGTACAGCGACTGGTCAGGGTACATGGACTCGGCCGAGTTGTTGTCGGCGGCAACCTGCCAGCCGGACAGGTAGATGGCCTGGATACCGGCCTTGACCTGCTGCACTGCCTGGCCGCCGGTCAGGGCGCCCATGCAGTTGACGAAATCTTTTTCTGGGCGGAAGGACGGGTGGGCACCTTCGGTGACCAGCTTCCACAGTTTTTCTGCACCCAGGCGGGCCAGGGTGTGCTCCGGCTGCAGGGAGCCACGCAGGCGAACGACATCAGCGGCGGTGTAGGTACGGGTCACGCCTTTCCAGCGCGGGTTCTCGGCCCAGTCTTTCTCGAGGGCTGCAATTTGCTGTTCGCGTGTCAGTGCCATGGAAATAAACCTCGTCGCATCGATCTTGGGGTAATTGTGCTGATGCTCGGAGCAGATCAGGAGCTGGCGGCTGTCCTGTTCGCAGGAGTGCGACGGCGAACGCGAAGGCTCGAAGGGGAAGGGTGTGCAGGCCAGGCGAAAGGGTGCTCCGGCAGGTCGGCTCGTGGTTGCCTTGCTGCGGTGCTACGCGATTGCCAGTACTGCGGTGATGCGCTTCCGTCCCTCGGGACAACTTCTTCGTTGCAGTCGCAATCCCGTCGAACCGCCTTGTGGGCCGTATAGACACGAGACGCCTCCAAGGGTGGGAGGAGTGCGCCTCGAAGGCCCTTGCCAGGGCCCCTGATTAGCGGGAGCGAGGCCATCATGCCCTTGGGAAAAAGACCCTGTCAAATGTTTTGTAGTGGTTTTTTTCACTTACTACATCTTTGGTCTAATGCGACTTGGCAGTCAGTTTCAAGGCCTTTGGTCGAAGCCTTGAATTGCCTGGGATCAGTCAAGAAGGTCGACTTTGACACGCAAAGTCATGTTTTCACCCCGTTGGGTACTGTAACTGTGGCTTGACGCGCTACGGTCGGCTTGGCTCTGCTGGTTGTAACCCGCCAGGGTGATCCACTCGCCGAGCTTGCCGGTGATTGTCGTGTCGGTGCTTTGCACTTTCACTACATCTGCACGTTCATGGCTGATGCGGTCATTATTGGTGCTTATTTGCAGACGAACCGTGTCGCCACTCAAGCTGGGGGTGACATAGAAACCCTGGGTCACGTTGCGGTATTCGGTGTTGCTCTGAATGCGCCCGTAGCCGTCAGTGCTGGTGCTGGTGATCGGGATGCTCTGGCCTACCTGGATCAGCGCCGGTTGGCCTTCGCTGGCCTGAATCTGCTGCATGCCGCCGTCACGGTTGCTGGTGCCGTAGTGGATGACACGTGCGTTGCCACGGTTGTCCTGAAAGTTGCTGTCGTTGTTGTCGACGCTGATCAGCAGGCGCTTGGGTGCGGTGTCCAGCTGTTGTAGCAGGGTGCGCAGGTCGTCGATGCGCTCGGGGCTGGCGTTGACGATCAGCTTGTTCTCGAACGCCGTGACGCTGCCGTCCTTGCCGATGAACGCCTGGGCGGCGGGCAGCAGTTCGGCGCTGCTGCGGTGTTGTAGGGGTACGACTTCGGTGGCGGCCTGGGCGCTGAGGCTGGCGACCAGCAGCAGGGAAGCGAAAAGGGGGCGTAGCGGCATGTCCATGATCTCCGCAGGTGGAATCAACATGATGGCAAATTTAGCGGCTGGCTGCCGGATCTGGATCACGTTGGTGCTGTGGCCGAGTGGGTGATTTATCGGGTTCTATCTTGTAGGCTATAAATTATAGTCATCAAGATAATTGAGGGTAATTGCATGTCACCCATCCGCCCGCTTCTACGTCGTGATCAGTTGGCCAAGGCTCTGGGCCGAGACCTGGCCGGCGAGTCGCTGGTCGATTACAGCTCGGGCATGTTCCTCGCCGCGCCCCGACGTACGGGCAAGAGCACCTTCCTCAACAACGACTTCATTCCGGAATGCGTACAGCGCGGCTGGCTACCGGTTTATGTCGACCTGTGGTCGGACCGCGACGCCGCGCCGGCAGAACTCATCAGTGGCGCCATCGGTGCTGCGCTGGGCAGCTTCGAAGGTGCGCTGGCCAAGGCTGCGAAAAAGGCCGGTATCGACAAGATAAACCTGCTGCGTACCCTCAGCTGGGATTTTACTCGCCCGCAACTGCCTGAGGGGACTACCTTGGCTCACGCACTTGCCGTGTTGCATCAAGTGTCGGGGCAGATGGTGGTACTGATCATCGATGAGGCCCAGCATGCCCTCAACAGCGAAGATGGCCTGAATGCGATGTTCGCGCTGAAAGCCGCGCGTGACCATCTCAACCGTGGTGACCGCCCGGACGGCTTGCGTCTGGTGTTCACTGGCTCCAGCCGCGACAAGCTGGCCAACCTGGTGCTCAAGAGCAAGCAACCCTTCTTTGGGGCCAGCATTACGCCATTCCCCTTGCTGGGGCGTGAGTATGTCGAGTTCATCACTGATTTGTGGAACCGGCGTCTGGCCGCCAGCAACCAGTTCAAGGTCGAGGACCTTGCGTATGCGTTCGAGTTGGTCGGGCGCCGCCCTGAAATGCTCAACAAGCTGTTGGCCGAAGTGAGCGTGGGCCTGGGTGAGGCGGGCAACCTGGGTGAATTGCTGCGCACAGGGGCGCTCAATCATCAGGCGGGCGTGTGGAGTGACTACGAAAGCGCCTGGAACGACCTGTCGGCCTTGCAGCAGGCAGTGCTTGAGGTAATGGCCGAGCGGACGTTGGGCCGGCAGCCGTTTTCGCCATTTACCGAGCAAACCTTGAGGGATGTGAACCGTAAGCTGGAGCAGGCCCGGGCGGAAATCAACGCCAGCACGACCAGCGTCCAGAAGGCCCTCGATGCCCTGCGTGACAAGGAGCTGGTATGGAAGGCCAATCGCGGAGAGTACGCGCTTGAGGATGCTTCCATGGCTGAATGGCTTGCACGGGACAAGGCGGCGGGCCGCAGCTGAACCTTTGATCTACCCCACCAGTCGCACGCACAGGGATTGAGTGGGGCTGAGTGCATGAAGCGTGTTCTGATCTTGTTGTTGTGCCTGTGCAGCGTTTGTGCCGAGGCTGCAGCTGATTCGTTGCGCATCAAGCAGCTGCAGCGTTGCGGCGACCTGGTTGGCGATGGCCAGCAGCAATGGTGCCTGCGCGCCGAGGGGCTCGGGGCGCAGTTGCCGACGGTCTGGCTCGGTGGTGCGCGGCTGCCGACAGCCGATTTCGAGCGGCAAGGTGACCGGCTTACGCTGAAGTTGGCCAAACAAGCCCTGCGCAGTGCTCCGCTGTGGCTGGAGGACGGCGAGCGCACCAGCAACCCGGTTTGGCTGACACGCCAGCGCAGCCATGTTGTGGCCGCCGGGCCTGATGAAGTGGCGAAGAACATGGATGGCCTCACCACCTATGTGGACTTGGTAAGCCTTTTGATCGAGGAAAAACATGATGGCCTCGGCGAAGCCCGACGGATCGCCGGGAAGTACGGCGCCCAGGTCGTGGGTGCCATACCGCCGCTGAATGTCTACCAGTTGCGCTTGCCGGTGGGCGACCTGGTGCAGCGCGACGCGATGATCCTGCGCATGGGCAGTGAAGTTAGCGTCGATGCAGTGATTGTCGAGGAGTCTGCCCCGGAGCGCGGCGAGGAAGGTGGCGGGCGCGAGCAGGCGGCCATCGTCCAGGCGGATGAATGGGCCGCCAACCGCTTCATGGACGCCCTGTACTTCTACCAGCGGCGTATCGCTGCCTCCGCTGTGCCGGTACAGCCGGTGCGGGTGGGTGTGATCGAGCGCGATCTCGACTTCGACGCGCCGGCGTTCGAAAGCTACCGCGGCCGCTGCGACACGGGCCGGACCTGCCTGTACGGCCGCGACGGCGGACGCCCGACCAGCCACGGCAGCCATGTGGCCGGCATCCTGGCAGCGCAGGGCGACGGCTTTCTGCCGGGGCTGGGCAAGCAGAACCCTGGCTTTGATGTCATCGTCGAGCGCAACTCCGATGCCGGCATCACGGCGAACATCGCTGCCTCGGTGAACCTGGTCGAAGACGGCGCGCGGGTTTTGAACTGGAGCTGGGGGATTCACCGGGTCGGGGCGAAGAACGTAAAGGGCGATGAGGTCGATTCGCTGGTACGTTCCGGGCTGGCGATGAGCGGCTATGAAGAGCTGCTCGAAGAGTTCTTCCTCTGGTTGCGGGCCAAGCATCCTGACGTGGTAGTGGTGAACTCGGCCGGCAACGGTGCGTCCTGGTCGGGGACCGATGAATATCGCCTGCCATCGTCGTTCATCACCGAACAACTGCTGGTGGTGGGCGGCCACCAGCGCAGTGACAGGCCGGTGCCAGTCGCAGACCCGCGCCATGTGCGCAAACGCCACAGTTCCAACATCGACATGCGTGTGGACATCAGTGCGGCTGCCTGCATCCGCCCGTCGCCAGCCGCCGAGCCGCATTGCGGCACGTCGTATGCGACCCCGTTGGTGACCGCCACCGTGGCGACCATGCTGGCGATCAACCCGGCCCTGACCCCGCAGCAGGTGCGCATGCTGTTGCGGCGCAGCGCCTTGACCCTGGGCGCCGAGCAGGATTTCGAAGCCATGGATGCCGAGGACCTGACCGCGCCGATTCTGCCATCGGAGCGCAACGGGCAATTGCATCACCCCGACCTTGGCCGCTCTGCGCGGCTGGACATGCAGCGGGCGCTGGACCTGGCCGTGCAGAGTCGCGACCGGGTGCGTTGAACGGTGGCTGTTGACGGGCAAATTCCGTAACATCGCGACCCTTGTTTTTGTCCCGTCCGCCCGGACCGACCCCAGGATGCTCATGAAACCCGCCCGACTCCGCGCCGACCTGCTCGCCGGCCTGACCACCTCGTTCGCACTGGTGCCCGAGTGTATCGCTTTCGCCCTGGTGGCCCACCTGAACCCGCTGATGGGCCTGTATGGCGCCTTCATCATCTGCACCCTGACGGCGCTGTTCGGCGGCCGGCCGGGGATGATTTCCGGCGCTGCCGGTTCGATGGCGGTGGTGATCGTCGCGCTGGTGGTGCAGCACGGCGCCCAGTACCTGCTGGCCACCGTGCTGCTGGGCGGCGTGGTGATGATGCTGTTCGGCCTGCTGCGTCTGGGCAAGCTGGTGCGGTTGGTGCCTTACCCGGTCATGCTCGGTTTCGTCAATGGCCTGGCAATCGTGATCGCACTGGCCCAGCTCGAGCATTTCAAGCAAGGTGAACACTGGCTCACTGGAATGCCGTTGTACCTGATGATCGGCCTGGTGGCGCTGACCATGCTGGTGGTCTACGTACTGCCGAAGCTGACCCGCGCGGTGCCGCCGGCGCTGGTGGCGATCCTCGGTGTCGGTCTACTGGTGTACGTGCTCCACCTGCCCACGCGCACCCTCGGCGACATGGCGAGTATCGCCGGCGGCCTGCCGCACCTGGCCCTGCCGGACGTGCCGTGGAACCTCGAAACCCTGAAAATCGTAGCGCCGTACGCGGTGCTGATGGCCATGGTCGGCCTGCTGGAGACCTTGCTCACCCTCAACCTGACCGATGAAATCACCGAGAGCCGTGGCTACCCGGACCGCGAGTGCGTTGCGCTGGGTGCGGCCAACATGGTTTCCGGCCTGTGCGGCGGCATGGGTGGTTGCGCGATGATCGGCCAGACGGTGATCAACCTCAGCTCAAATGGCCGTGGTCGGCTGTCGGGTGTGGTGGCCGGGGTGATGGTCCTGCTGTTCGTGTTGTTCCTGTCGCCGCTGATCGAGCGTATTCCGCTGGCGGCGCTGGTCGGGGTGATGTTCGTGGTGGCGCAGCAGACTTTTGCCTGGGCGTCGTTGCGGGTGCTGCACAAGGTGCCGCTGAGCGATGTGCTGGCGATCATTGCCGTGACCGTGGTAACGGTGCTCACCGACCTGGCGGTGGCGGTGCTGTTCGGCATTGTCATCGCGGCGGTGAACTTCGCCTGGCAGCATGCGCGGGAGCTCTATGCCGACAGCCATGAGGATGGAGAGGAGGGCAAGCATTACCAGGTGCACGGCACGCTGTTCTTTGCCTCGACAACGGTGTTCCTGAACCAGTTCGACCCGGCTAACGACCCGGCCAAGGTGACCCTGGATTGCCAGCATTTGAGCTTTGTCGATTATTCGGCGGTTGCTGCGTTGAAGACCTTGCGCGAGCGGTATGCCAGGGCTGGTAAGCAATTGCGGGTGGTGCATCTGTCCGAGCGTTGCAAGAAGCTGCTGAAGCGGGCTGGGGAGCAGCACTGAGAATGTTGTTATCTGTGCCGGCCTCTTCGCGGCTAAAGCCGCTCCCACAGGGACAACACAGCCAGTGACTACTGTGCATTCCCTGTGGGAGCGGCTTTAGCCGCGAAGAGGCCAGCACAGGAGAGCGAATTACTCCCCGCGGTTCTTCTTGACGATGGCATCGGCAATGCTCGCAGGCGCCTCTGCATAACGGGTGAACTCCATCGAGAAGCTGGCCCGACCCTGGGTCATGGAACGCATCGAGGTGGCGTAGCCGAACATCTCGCCCAGCGGCACCTCGGCACGGATCACCTTGCCGGCCGGCGTTTCGTCACCATCCTGGATCATCCCGCGGCGCCGGCTCAGGTCGCCAAGGATGTCACCCTGGTACTCCTCCGGCGTCACCACCTCCACCTTCATCACCGGCTCCAGCAACACCGCGCCGCCTTTCTGCGACAACTGCTTGGTGGCCATCGAGGCGGCAATCTTGTAGGCCATTTCGTTGGAGTCGACGTCGTGGTACGAGCCGTCGTACACCGCCGCCTTGAGGTTGATCAGCGGGTAGCCGGCCAGCACGCCGTTCTTCATCTGCTCTTCGATACCCTTCTGGATCGCCGGGATGTACTCGCGCGGTACCACGCCGCCAACGATCTCGTTGATGAACTCCAGACCTTCCTTGCCCTCGTCGCCGGGGGCGAAGCGGATCCAGCAGTGGCCATACTGGCCCCGGCCGCCGGACTGGCGGACGAAGCGGCCCTCGATCTCGCACGTGTTGCGGATTTTCTCGCGGTAGGCCACCTGCGGCTTGCCGATGTTGGCCTCGACGTTGAACTCGCGGCGCATGCGGTCGACGATGATGTCCAGGTGCAGCTCGCCCATGCCCGAAATGATGGTCTGTCCGGTCTCTTCGTCGGTGCGCACGCGGAATGACGGGTCTTCCTGGGCCAGCTTGCCCAGGGCGATGCCCATCTTTTCCTGGTCGGCCTTGGTCTTCGGCTCCACCGCCACGGAAATCACCGGGTCGGGGAAGTCCATGCGTTCGAGGATGATCGGCTTGTCCATGTCGCACAGGGTGTCGCCGGTGGTCACATCCTTCATGCCGATCAGCGCGGCGATGTCGCCAGCGCACACATCCTTGATTTCGGCGCGCTGGTTGGCATGCATCTGCACCATGCGGCCGATGCGTTCCTTCTTGCCCTTGACCGAGTTGAGCACCGCATTGCCAGAGCTGAGCACGCCGGAATAGACCCGGGCGAAGGTCAGAGTGCCGACGAACGGGTCGGTGGCGATCTTGAAGGCCAGCGCCGAGAACGGTTCGCTGTCGTCGGCGTGGCGCTCGAGGTGCTTTTCTTCGTCATCCGGGTCGGTGCCCTTGATGGCCGGGATTTCCGACGGGGCGGGCAGGTAGTCGATGACCGCGTCGAGCATCAGCGGCACGCCTTTGTTCTTGAATGACGAGCCGAGGATGGTCGGCACGATCTCGTTGTTCAGGGTGCGTTTGCGCAGGCCGGCCTTGATTTCTTCGATGCTCAGCTCTTCGCCATCAAGAAACTTCAAGGTCAGTTCGTCATCGGCCTCGGCCGCTGCTTCGACCATATGCGCACGCCATTCGTCAGCCAGCGCCTGCAGCTCGGCAGGGATGGCTTCTTCGCGGTAGCTGGTGCCGTTGTCAGCATCGTTCCAGTAGATGGCCTTCATCTTCACCAGGTCGATCTGGCCCTGAAAGTTTTCTTCGCTGCCGATGGCCAGCTGGATCGGCACCGGGTGGTGGCCCAGGCGCTGGTCGATCTGCCGGACCACGCGCAGGAAATCGGCGCCCTGGCGGTCCATCTTGTTGATGTAGGCCAGGCGCGGCACGTGGTACTTGTTGGCCTGGCGCCATACTGTCTCGGACTGCGGTTCGACCCCGTCCGCGCCGCTGAACACCACCACCGCGCCATCGAGCACGCGCAGCGAGCGTTCCACCTCGATGGTGAAGTCGACGTGGCCGGGGGTGTCGATGATATTGAAGCGGTACTTGTGGGCGAACTGCTTGGTCGAGCCTTGCCAGAAAGCAGTGGTCGCTGCCGAGGTGATAGTGATGCCGCGCTCCTGCTCCTGGGCCATCCAGTCCATGGTCGCGGCACCATCGTGCACCTCGCCCATCTTGTGGTTGACCCCGGTGTAGAACAGGATCCGCTCGGTGGTCGTGGTCTTGCCGGCGTCCACGTGGGCGACGATGCCGATATTGCGGTACAGCTCGATGGGCGTTGTACGGGCCATGGCGGACTACCTGCGGGTGAGCGGATTCTCCCACGGTAGCAGAACGGGAGAATCCTGCTTTACCGCCGGGCCGTCAGTCGGCCTGGGCCTGCAGCAGCCACTGGCCATCCACTTCGCGGGCCAGGCCGCTGGCAGGCAACAGCGCCAGCAGGCGTGCGTGCAGAGCGGCTTCGGTGAAGGTCTTGAGGGTGGTCAGGTCCAGGTTGCCGACCAGGTTGAGGTCGGCCTTGGTGTACGACAGCCAGGCCTTTTTCAGGGCTTGGGCGACGTCGCTACCGGAGGTGCTGGCGAAGCGGCGGTGCCACTGGCGGCCGTCGAAGGTGAAGGTGTGGGCGTGGCTGTAGATGCTTTGGTCGCCACCTTCGGTGCAGCGGTGGCAACGGCACGGGCCTTCGCCGAAGGCGTTGCGCAGGTAGCTGTTGAAGTCCACCACGGGCTTGAGGGACAGGCGTTTGTCGACCTCGAACAGGTCGGCGATAAGGGGTTCTTCGGCGCTCACTCTGGATCCTCGTGTGGTGTGGCTTGCATCGCCGGGCACCCTAACAGATCGGGCCCTTCAGATCACCTTTTGCAGGCCTGGCCTCTTCGCGGGTAAACCCGCTCCCACAGGTACAACACAGCCTTTGAATAATGTGTAGTCCCTGTGGGAGCGGGCGTGCCCGCGAAGAGGCCGGTAGAGACAATAGAGATCACCTGCCGTACTCTACGCGCCCATACGCCTACACACCCACAGAGGTAACCCCGCTTGAGCACCAAGTACCCGTACATCGCCACCATCACCATCAGCGCCGAAGACCGTGGCGGCGACACCGAAGCCTCGGAAAACCCCAACATGCGCGTTGGCCTGGAAGCGGTGACCGAAACGCTGAAGAAGGTGCATTTCGTCGGTACGCTCGCAGCCCCCGAAAAGAACGCCACGCACATCTGCGTGACCCTGGAAAACGGCCTGACCTACTACGGCCCGATCGTCAACGGCCAAGCCGAACTCGAAGGCGGCTGGATTGCCTTCGAGTCCGACATGCTCACCCCGCAGGAACTGGGTCTTTAAGCCCCGGTTGTCCTCAGGAGCCCAGCTCCACCAGGCACTGCTCGAGGATATCCAGGCCTTCCTCGAGCACTTCGGCCTCGATGGTCAGCGGTGCCAGCAGGCGGATGATGTGCCGCGCCTTGCCGCTGGGCATCAGCAGCAGGCCCTTGGCGCGTGCCGCTTCCATCACCTTGGCCAGTTGCGCCGGTGCCGGGCTGCCGTCGGCATTGACGAACTCGATTCCGCGCATGGCGCCGACGCCGGTCAGGCGGCCGATGAACGGGCTCAGGCCCGAGGCCTTCCAGCGCTCGAAGCGGCGCACGATTGCCTGCTCCTGGCGTTCACCCCAGGTAGCGACGTTCTCGTCGGTCATCTGCGCCAGGCTGGCCAGGGCCGCTGCGCAGGCAATCGGGTTGCCTGAATAGGTGCCACCCAGGCCGCCCTTGGGCAGCGCTGCCATCAACTCCTTGCGCCCGACCACCGCACCCAGCGGCATGCCGCCGGCAATGCTCTTGGCCAACAGCAGCAGGTCGGGTTCAAGCCCTAAGCGCGGGAAGGCGAAGCGCTGGCCGGTGCGGCCGAAGCCCGACTGGATCTCGTCGATGATGATCAGGATGCCGTGCTCGTCGCAGAAGCGGCGCAGGGCCTGGGCGAAGGTTGGGTCAAGGGCAAGGAACCCGCCTTCGCCCTGCACCGGCTCGAAGATGAACGCCGCCACATCCTCCACTGCCAGCTCGACGCTGAACAGGCGGTCCATGGCCTTGAGGGCCTGTTCGCAGGTGACCCCGGTGTCGGCGCTGGGGTAGGGCAGGTGGTACACCGGCCCCGGCAGTTCGCCGACCCGCTGCTTGTAAGGGGCGACCTTGCCGTTGAGGTTCAGGGTGGCCAGGGTGCGACCATGGAAGCCGCCGTCGAAGGCGATGATGGCGCGTTTGCCGGTGGCAGCGCGGGCCACTTTCAGGGCATTTTCCGCAGCCTCCGCGCCACTGTTGGTGAGCATCCCGGCCAAGGGGTAGCTGACCGGTACGAACTGGCTCAGTTGCTCCATCAGTGCCAGGTATGGGCCGTGCGGGGCTGCGTTGAATGCGTAGTGGGTCAGGCGAGCGGCCTGGGCCTGGATCGCCTCCACCACGGCCGGGTTGCAGTGGCCCAGGTTGAGTACGCCGATACCGCCGACGAAGTCGATGTAACGTTTGCCGTCGGTGTCCCATACTTCGGCATTACGGCCATGGGAAAGTGTGATCGGGTGAACGATGGCAATGGATTGGCTGATACTTTCCTGGTTCATGGGGCACGCGGACCTTGTTCGAGTTTCTTATTATCCAAGCGTGTTGGCGGGTTATTCCGCAAACGAATTATTCGATTGCGATCATTCCCTGGATTCTTGATCTTGGCTGATTTTGTATTGCTAGCACTGGCCTCTTCGCGGGTGAACCCGCTCCCACAGGTACGGCGCCACGCTTGAAAGCTGTGCGATCCCTGTGGGAGCGGGCAAGCCCGCGAAGAGGCCGGTACAGGTTGAATCAATCCCCCTCAGCCACCCGCTCCCGAATCCACTGCACGAAGGCCCGCACCTTGGGCACTTCGGCCGCATGCTCGGCATGGGCGATGAAGTGCCGGCCATTGCTCGCCACCGGGTGGTCCCAGGCCACCACCAGCTTGCCCTCGCTCAGCTCTTCGGCCACCAGGTAGCGCGGAATCAGAGCGATCCCGCAGCCGGCAATGGCCGCGCGGATGCACAGGTAGAACGTGTCGAAGCGCGGCCCGTGGTAGCTGTTCTGGCTATGCAACCCCAGCCCCAGGAACCATTCGTGCCAGGCCTCCGGGCGTGACACGCACTGCAACAGGCGGTGCTCGGTCAGCGCCTGGGCACTGTCGAAACGGTGGTTGGCCAGCAGCTGCGGGCTGCATACCGGCACCACCTCTTCGCTGAACAGCTCGATGCAGGTTGCCCCGGGCCAGGTGCCCTGGCCGAAGAAAAACGCAATGTCGGCCTTGGCCTGCACCAGGTCGAACGGCTCCAGCTCATTGCGAATATCCAGGTGAATACGCGGGTAGCGGTCGCCAAAACCCTTCAGCCGGGGCACCAGCCAGCGCGCGCCGAAGGTGGGCTGGGTGGCAATGCGCAGCACTTCGGTCTCGTCGCCGTAGCTGAGGATGTAACGGCTGGAAATGTCGATCTGGGTGAGGATCTTGTTCACTTCGGTGAGGTACAGCGCGCCGGCCGGGGTCAGGTGCAGGCGGCGGCGAATGCGCTGGAACAGCGAGTGCGACAGCATGTCTTCGAGCTGTGCCACCTGCTTGCTGACGGCGCTCTGGGTCAGGTGCAGTTCCTGGGCCGCGCGGGTGAAGCTGAGGTGGCGGGCGGCCGCTTCGAAGCACTGAAGGGCGGTGGTCGAAGGCATCAGGCGTTTGGACATGACGGGCAAATACCGAGCAAAAAAGGAAGGAGTTCATTCCGTAATGGAATCATGTGTTTCGAAAAGGTCGTTTGTTGACCCCGCCCTATAGATTAATACTGACCTGGATCAACGATTACAACCGGTCGTGCGAAGAGGAGGTCAGTACCCGCTTCCGGCATCTGCAAAACAACAACAACGAACATCAGAAATTTATAAGAATTCTGCTCCAGTCTTCAGCCGCTCCGCTGCGGCCGACCCATTCGAGGGTTCTTCATGGCTTCGCTACACAACAACAAACAGCGCTCCCTGCAGCACGGCCTGACGTCCCGTCAGGTATCCATGATCTCCATCGCCGGCATCATCGGCGCCGGCCTGTTCATCGGGTCCTCCAACGCCATCGCCACCGCCGGCCCGGCTATCCTCATCTCCTACGCCATGACCGGCCTGCTGGTCTTGCTGGTGATGCGCATGCTGGGTGAAATGGCCATCGCCAACCCAAACAGCGGCTCGTTCTCCACCTATGCCTCCGAAGCCATCGGCCCCTGGGCAGGCTTTACCATCGGCTGGCTGTACTGGTGGTTCTGGGTACTGATCATTCCGGTCGAGGCCATCGCCGGCGCCGATATCCTGCATGCCTATTTCCCTGACGTGCCGTCGTGGCTGTTCGCCTTCCTGATCATGCTGGTGCTGTCGGGTACCAACCTGATCAGCGTGAAGAACTTCGGTGCCTTCGAGTACTGGTTCGCGCTGGTCAAGGTGGTGGCGATCATCGCCTTCATCGTGGTCTGCAGCCTGGCAGTGTTCGGCGTCTGGCCGCTGGCCGAGGTGTCCGGGGTCAGCCGGTTGTGGGACAACGGCGGCTTCATGCCCAACGGTTTCGGCACCGTGCTCGGTGGCGTGCTGATCACCATCTTCTCGTTCTTCGGTGCCGAGATCGTCACCATTGCCGCTGACGAAACCGCCAACCCGAAAGACAAGATCCGCCGCGCCACCAACCTGGTGGTGTACCGCATCGCCATCTTTTACCTGGCGTCGATCTTCCTGGTGGTGTCGCTGGTGGCCTGGAACGACCCCGGGCTGAAAGCGGTGGGTTCGTTCCAGCGTGTGCTTGAGGTGCTGAACGTGCCGGGCGCCAAGCTGCTGGTGGATATCGTGGTGCTGGTGGCCGTGACCAGCTGCATGAACTCGGGCCTGTACACCGCGTCGCGCATGCTCTATTCGCTGGGTGCCCGCGGCCAGGCGCTGAGCGTTACCAAGCGTATTTCCGGCGCTGGCGTACCGACCGTGGCGGTCATCTTCTCGACCCTGGCCGGCTTTGCCGGGTGCTTCGTCAACTATGTGTTCCCGGGCAAGGTATTCGGCTTCCTGCTGTCCACCACCGGCGCCATCGCCTTGCTGGTGTACCTGGTGATTGCCGTGTCGCAGCTGCGCATGCGTGCCCGTGCCGAGCGTGAAGGGCGGCCGCTGGAGCTGAAGATGTGGCTGTTCCCGTGGCTGACCTGGCTGGTGATCGGCACCATCGTCATGGTGCTGGGCTACATGCTGTTCAGCGATGCCTACCGCTACGAGACACTGATGACCGCCGGGGTGACTGCGTTCATCCTGCTGGTTTCGCTGACCCAGCGGCGCGCCAGTGTGGCTACCCAGACGGCCTGATGTTTCTGCTTTAATGTGGGGGCGTTGCGCGCCCCCCATATCAATAAGCACAGGAAGCGTATGAACGACCATTCCCTTTCCCTCCAGGCCCTCGCCGCACCCGACGGCACTTGCTACGGCTGCGGTTGCTCCCACCCCAGCGGCCTGCACCTGCAAAGCCATTGGGACGCCGATGGCATCCATCTGGTGTGCCGGCACGCGCCCGACAGCACCTTCATCGGCTGGCCCGGCCTGGTCTACGGCGGGCTGCTGGCGATGCTGGTCGACTGCCACTCCAACTGGACGGCGATGGCTTACCACTACCGCAACGAAGGTCGCGAAGCGGGGAGCCTGCCGCGCATCGACTGTGTCACTGGCAGCCTTGGCCTGAACTACCTCAAGCCCACACCCATGGGCGTGGAACTGTTGCTCAAGGCGCGTGTGGAAGGTGAGGTCGGGCGCAAGACCCGGGTGATCTGCGAAGTCTGGGCCGGCGATGTGCTGACGGTGACCGCCGACTCGGTGTTCGTCCGCGTCGATACCGAAAAGCTCAAGCTCAAGGCCCACGGCCAAGCCTGAGGCCGAGCGTGCTGATGAGTGGTCGGTGATGGTCAGCGGTCGGGGATGTCTCTAGAGTGAGAGGTTCATTCCCCAGGCAAGGTTGATCATGACCGATCTCAGTGCTTTCCCCATTACCCGCAAGTGGCCCGCAAAACACCCCGAACGCCTGCAGCTTTACTCGCTGCCTACGCCCAACGGCGTCAAGGTGTCGATCATGCTCGAAGAGATCGGCCTGGCCTATGAGCCGCACAAGGTCAGCTTCGACAACGATGACCAGCTGAGCCCCGAGTTCATTTCGCTCAGCGTCAACAACAAGATCCCCGCCATCCTCGACCCTAATGGCCCGGGTGGCCAGCCACTGCCGCTGTTCGAGTCGGGAGCGATCCTGCAGTACCTGGCGGAGAAGAGCGGCCAGTTGCTCAGCCAGGACCCGGCCCAGCGTTACCAGACCTTGCAGTGGCTGATGTTCCAGATGGGTGGCATCGGGCCAATGTTCGGCCAGGTGGGGTTCTTCCATTTCTTTGCTGGCAAGGAATACGAGGACAAGCGCCCGCGCGACCGTTATGTCAACGAGTCCAAGCGCCTGCTCGGTGTTCTGGACCGGCATCTGAAAGGCCGGGAATGGATGGTCGACGAGTACAGCATTGCCGATATCGCGATCTTCCCGTGGGTGCGTAACCTGGTCGAGCGTTACAACGCCCGTGATCTGGTCGGCTTCGAGCAGTTCAAGGAAGTGCAGCGGGTGCTGGCGGCATTCCTCGAGCGGCCAGCCGTGCAGCGCGGGCTAAAAATTCCAGGTTGATCAGGCTATACCGAATGTATATGCATGCGCCGGCCTTTGTAGGAGCGGCCTTGTGTCGCGAAAGGGCTGCAAAGCAGCCCCAGCAATCTATGCGTTGCCGCTGAAATCCCGGGGCCGCTGTGCGGCCCTTTCGCTACACAAGGCCGCTCCTACAGGGGAGCGTGTACAGATTCAGAATATCTGGTGCAGCACCCAGTACAGGCTACCGGCCAAAAGCATCGCTGCCGGCAAGGTCAGCACCCAGGCCATCAGCAGGTTGACCAGCGTGCGCTTCTGAATCCCTGACCCGTTGGCCACCATGGTCCCGGCTACCCCGGAACTCAGCACATGGGTGGTCGACACCGGCAACCCGAACATGTCCGCCGCACCGATGGTGCACATTGCCACCACTTCAGCCGAAGCCCCCTGGGCATAGCTGAGGTGGGTCTTGCCGATTTTCTCGCCTACCGTTACCACGATACGCCGCCAACCGACCATGGTGCCCAGCCCCAGTGCGATGGCCACGGCCACTTTCACCCATAGTGGGATGTAGCGGGTGGCATCATCCAGCTGGGTCTTGAACAGCAGCAACTGGCTGCGTGTGCCTGCATCGAACCCTACCAGCTGGTTCTTCTCGATCAGGCGGATGGCTTCGCTGGTCAGGTACATGTCATTGCGCACGTTGGCCATGGCTTCGGCCGGTACCCGCTTGAGCGAGCCATAACCTTTGACCTCTTCGCCGATCATGCCGGTAAGCGCTGCCAGCGCCGGTATCAGTTGCGGGTTGGCCCGTGGCTCGGCAATGAACGTGGTCAGCACCTGGCGCGGGTCGGCCGGTGCCGCTTGCGGGTTGCTGCGCACCAGTGCCTGGCGGGTTACCTCGGCGACCGCGGAAAACTGCAAGGCTTGCTCATTGGGCATGGTCTTGTTCAGTGCGTAAGCCATCGGCAGGGTACCAACCAGAATCAGCATGATAAGGCCCATGCCTTTCTGGCCGTCATTGGAGCCGTGGGCAAAGGACACCCCGGTGCAGGTCAGGATCAGCACGCCACGGATCCACCATGGCGGAGGTGTCTGGCCTTCCGGCGCCTGGTACAGCGCCTTGCGCTTGACCAGCGCGCGCAGGGCCAGCAGCAATAGCGCGGCACAGGCAAAGCCGATCAGTGGCGAGAACAGCAGGGCATAACCGACCTTGCTGGCCTGGGCCCAGTCCACGCCACTGGTGCCGTCGCGCCCGTGCATCAGCGCATTGGCCACGCCCACGCCGATGATCGAACCGATCAGGGTGTGCGAGGATGAGGCCGGCAGGCCCAGCCACCAGGTGCCAAGGTTCCAGATGATCGCCGCCAGCAGCAGGGCGAAGACCATGGCGAAGCCGGCCGAGGAACCAACCTGCAGAATCAGCTCCACCGGCAGCAGGGCGATGATGCCGAACGCCACCGCGCCGCTGGAAAGCAGCACCCCGAGGAAGTTGCACAGCCCGGACCAGACCACTGCGACCGGTGCCGGCAACGAGTGGGTGTAGATGACGGTGGCCACTGCGTTGGCGGTGTCATGGAAGCCATTGACGAACTCGAAGCCCAGGGCAATCAGCAACGCCAGGCCCAGCAGCAGGAATGGCGTAACCGTGGTGATTACCGTACCGCTGGCCGCCACGTCCTGCTTCAGGCTCCAGGCGGTATAGGCAATGCCGGCCAGCAGCAGGCCGAAGAACAACACCAGGGTGGCACGCCCGGGTTTGTGGGCAAGTTGCGGGCGGGCATCGCGTTGAGCCAGTTGCGGCAGGCTGGCCAGTGAAGGGGTTGCCATGGTGGCTCCGGTTGGAGTGGGCAAGGGTGCCGAAGGCCTTGAGCATAGAAACAATTCGTAACCCGGCCGTGACCTCGATCAATGATTTATCTAGGCTCAAGACGGACGGTAGTGGCAGGAGAAGCCCATGATTCGCTGCAAGCGTGTCTACGATGCGGTTGAGCAAGACGACGGCCAGCGCGTGCTGGTTGATCGCCTGTGGCCGCGTAACAAACGCAAGGACGACCTGCACGGGCAGTGGTTGCGCGAAGTTGCACCCTCTGATGAGTTGCGCAAGGCATTTCACCAGGGAGAAGTGGATTTCGCCGGCTTCACCCAGCGTTACCGGCAGGAGCTGGCGGCGCACCCCGAGCACTGGTACCCGCTGCTCGATCTGGCCGGAAAGGGCACGCTGACATTGCTTTATGCGGGCAAGGATACTGAGCACAACAATGCCCAGGTGCTGGCCGAATGGCTGGAGGACGAACTGGATCGCCGTGGGCCCGGCAGTTCGCCCGTGTGCTACGCCCCATGATTGGTATTCGTTGTGCTGGCCCTATCGCCGGCAAGCCAGCTCCCACAGGTACGGCGCTGCCTTCAAGGCTATCGTTGTAACTGTGGGAGCTGGCTTGCCGGCGATAGGGCCGGGCCTGGCAAACCGAAGAGTCCGAAATGTGATGTCCCTGAAACTGACCCCCGCCAACGACACCCACCGCACCTTCGCCCGCGACCTCACGCGCCGCGCCATGCTGCCGTACTACCGCGAATACGACCTGCTGTGGCTAGAGGAAGCCTTCGACGAAGCCTGGGGCTGGCGCGAGCAATGGCTGGTGACCGAAGGCGACGCCGTGCTCGGCTTCTGCAGCCTCAGCCAGGACCGCCAGGCGCTGTTCATTCGCGAGTTGCATCTGCTACCCGAGCACCGTGGGCGTGGGGTGGGCAGCTGGGTGCTGGAGCAGTTGGCACTGTGGGCCCGCCAGCGGCACCTGCCGCTGCTGCGGCTGATGGTGTTTCGCAGCAACCCGGCGCGCGTGCTCTACCAACGCCACGGCTTCGTCGAAATGGGCGAGGACGAATGCTTTGTGCGCATGCAGCGCACGATCGACTAATAGCTTAATGATGGCTTGTCGCGACTGGTGAGCATCGGCATAGTGAACCCAGGCGTTCACGGCTGCCTGCTGGCGGGTAGGCCGTACATGATTGTGATCAGGGACAAGGAGAACCCCATGAATGGAATCGGTCCGCGGCTGCGGGAAGAGCGAGAACGCCTGGGGATGACCCAGCGCGTGTTTGGCGATATCGGCGGGGTCGAACCCAATGCCCAAGGCAAATACGAGAGTGGTGAGCGTTCGCCGCGGGTCGACTACCTGGCGGCTTTGGCAGCCAGGGGCGTGGATGCACTTTATGTGCTCAGCGGCACCCGCACCCCCGTACCGCTCGAGGGGCTGAGCACCGATGAGTCCGGTTTGCTGGGGGCTTTCCGGCAGTTGTCATGCGACGACCAAGCGGCCCTTTGGCACTTGTTGCGGCGTTTGACCAACAACGACAAATCCCGGCAGACAATGAGGCCGCTTACGGTTGAACGTCAGGCGTTTCTTACGGAAGGAATGCGTTAGGTCCGCCGTGAAAAATTTTGTTAAGGTGGCAGGATCCAATCGCCCTGCTGACGAGGTGTGTGCTTGATTAGGGTCTTAGTGGTCGACGATCACGATCTGGTACGAACCGGTATTACACGCATGCTTGCCGACATCGATGGTCTGCAGGTGGTGGGCGAAGGTGATTCGGGTGAATCGGCACTCAAGCTGGCCCGTGAGCTGAAGCCGGATGTGGTGCTGATGGACGTGAAAATGCCTGGCATCGGTGGCCTGGAGGCAACCCGCAAGCTGCTGCGCAGCCACCCGGACATCAAGGTGGTTGCCGTGACCGTGTGCGAGGAAGACCCGTTCCCCACGCGCCTGCTGCAGGCCGGTGCTGCTGGCTACCTGACCAAAGGCGCCGGCCTTGACGAAATGGTCCAGGCCATCCGCCTGGCCTTCGCCGGCCAGCGCTACATCAGCCCGCAGATTGCCCAGCAGATGGCGTTGAAACCCTTCCAGCCGCAGGGTTCGCCGTTCGATGCCTTGTCGGAACGGGAAATCCAGATTGCCCTGATGATCGTCGGCTGCCAGAAAGTGCAGATCATCTCAGACAAGTTGTGCCTCTCGCCCAAGACCGTCAATACTTACCGTTATCGGATCTTTGAAAAACTCTCGGTTACCAGCGACGTCGAACTGACCTTGCTGGCCGTTCGCCACGGCATGGTCGACGCAAGCCTGTAAAACCTCATGTCCCAAGTTTTCGATGCCAGCGCATTCCTGGCTACCTGCAGTGGTCGCCCGGGCGTCTACCGGATGTTCGACGGCGAAGCCCGGCTGCTTTACGTGGGCAAGGCCAAGAACCTCAAGAAGCGCCTGGCCAGCTATTTCCGCAAGACCGGCCTGGCGCCCAAGACCGCCGCGCTGGTGGCCCGCATCGCCCAGGTCGAAACCACCATCACCGCCAACGAAACCGAGGCGTTGCTGCTGGAACAGAACCTGATCAAGGAATGGCGGCCGCCGTACAACATCCTGCTGCGCGATGACAAATCCTACCCCTACGTGTTCCTTTCCGACGGCGAGTTCCCGCGGCTGGGCATCCACCGTGGGGCGAAGAAGGCCAAGGGCCGCTACTTTGGCCCGTACCCCAGCGCCGGAGCCATTCGCGAAAGCCTCAGCCTGCTGCAGAAGGCCTTTTCGGTGCGTCAGTGCGAAGACAGCTATTACGCCAACCGCACCCGGCCATGCCTGCAGTACCAGATCAAGCGCTGCAAAGGGCCCTGCACGGGCCTGGTGACCGCCGAGGAATATGCCGAGGACGTGCGCCACTCGGTGATGTTCCTCGAAGGGCGTAGCCAGCAACTGGGCAACGAGCTCAATGCCGAGATGGAGAAGGCCGCCATGGCCCTCAATTTCGAAAAGGCCGCCGAGTTGCGCGACCAGATCGCCTTGTTGCGCCGGGTCCAGGACCAGCAGTACATCGAAGGCGGCAGCGGCGATGTCGACGTTGTCGCCGCCTTCGTCAACCCTGGTGGCGCCTGCGTGCACCTGATCAGCGTACGCGGCGGGCGGGTGCTGGGCAGCAAGAACTTCTTCCCGCAGGTAGGTATCGAGGAGGAGGTGGCCGAAGTGATGGCCGCGTTCCTTTCCCAGTACTACCTGGGCAATGCCGAGCGCGAATTGCCGGGCGAACTGATCGTCAACGTGGTGCATGAAGACTTCGCAGCCATCAGCGAAGCCCTGCACACCCTGCGTGGCCGCGAGCTGACCATCAGCCACCGGGTACGCGGTACCCGCGCCCGCTGGCAGCAGCTGGCGGTGACCAACGCCGAGCAGGCGCTCAATGCCCGCCTGGCCAACCGCCAGCACATGGCCGCACGTTTCGAGGCCTTGGCCGAGGTACTGGGCCTGGACGAGGTGCCGCAGCGCCTGGAGTGCTACGACATCAGCCATTCCAGCGGCGAAGCCACCGTGGCCAGCTGCGTGGTGTTCGGCCCCGAAGGCCCGCTCAAGTCCGACTACCGCCGTTTCAACATCGAAGGCGTCACCGGCGGTGACGACTACGCCGCCATGCACCAGGCCCTGACCCGCCGTTACGGGCGCATCAAGGACGGCGAGGGCAAGCTGCCCGACGTGCTGCTGGTGGACGGCGGCAAAGGCCAGCTGAACATGGCCCGTGACGTAATGCAGGAGCTGGGCTTCAGTGACCTGACCCTGCTTGGCGTGGCCAAGGGCGTGACGCGCAAGGCCGGTTTCGAAACCCTGTACCTGAACGACGTGCACCATGAGTTTACCCTCAAGGGCGACTCACCGGCCTTGCACCTGATCCAGCAGATCCGTGACGAGGCCCACCGTTTCGCCATCACCGGCCACCGCGCCCGCCGTGGCAAGGCCCGCCGGGTGTCCAGCCTGGAGGATGTGGCCGGGGTAGGGCCCAAGCGCCGGCGCGACCTGCTGAAACATTTCGGCGGCCTGCAGGAGCTCAACCGCGCCAGTATCGATGAAATCGCCAAAGCGCCCGGCATCAGTAAAAAGCTTGCCGAGTCGATTTATGCCAGCCTGCATAGCGAGTAGAATGCGGGCTCAACTTGCGGCCAGTCGTACCGATGAATATTCCAAACCTGCTCACCGTTCTACGCGTCCTGCTCATCCCGATCTTCATCCTGCTGTTCTATATGCCCTATCACTGGAGCTATATGGCCGCCAGCAGCGTGTTTGCCGTTGCCGCCGCCACCGACTGGCTGGACGGCTACCTGGCGCGTCGCCTGCAGCAGAGCACGCCGTTCGGTGCGTTTCTCGACCCAGTGGCCGACAAGCTGATGGTGGCGGTGGCCCTGGTGCTGCTGGTGCAAACCCACGCCAACTTCTGGCTGACCCTGCCGGCTGCGGTGATCATCGGCCGCGAGATCGTGGTATCGGCGTTGCGCGAGTGGATGGCCGAGCTGGGCGCGCGGGCGCATGTGGCGGTGTCCAACCTTGGCAAGTGGAAAACCGCGGCGCAGATGCTGGCGCTGGTGATCCTGCTGGCCAACCCGCCGGCGGTGACCTTCTGGGTAATCCTCGGCTACGCGCTGCTGCTGGTGGCGGCGGGGCTGACCCTGTGGTCGATGGTGCACTACCTGCTGGCTGCTTGGCCGCACCTGCGCGAAGGCTCTGAGCAGAAGTAAAAGTTTTTTTGAATCAAGGGGTTGACGCCGTTTTGGAAATCGCTAGAATGGCACCCATCACGACGCGGGAATAGCTCAGTTGGTAGAGCACGACCTTGCCAAGGTCGGGGTCGCGAGTTCGAGTCTCGTTTCCCGCTCCAATTATCGATCTACAGAGTTCCA
>Ga0247828_10000026_pt1 | contig 48372 bp, 47 predicted proteins | sample 12C_Control_Day3_FD_192425 | JGI IMG/M metagenome (GOLD analysis project Ga0247828, IMG submission 192425) | Soil microbial communities from agricultural site in Penn Yan, New York, United States - 12C_Control_Day3 | ecosystem: Environmental > Terrestrial > Soil > Agricultural land | place... | reverse complement strand
TACTTCTCGCTGATCATCGTACCGGGTGAAAAATGGCAGGGCTGAACATGCACCAGGCACCGGCGATCGTCATTCTTGGCCAGGGCAGCCTGGCCACGGCGCAGCGTATCCAGCAGTGTTATCCACAGGCATCGATCCATGGGCTGGAAGGCCGGGTCGAGGGTGCCGACCTTTGCTACACCGCGTTCGGCGATACCCTGCGCGAGCTGTACCAGCAGAACACACCGATCATCGCCCTGTGCGCGGCGGGTATCGTCATCCGTAGCCTGGCCAGCCTGCTCAGCGAGAAAGGTGTCGAGCCGCCGGTACTGGCCGTGGCCGAAGACGGCAGTGCCGTGGTGCCGTTGCTCGGTGGCCTTGGCGGTGTGAACGTGATCGCGCGCCAGATCGCTGAAGCATTGGGTGTTGCTGCGGCGATCACCACCAGCGGCGAGCTGCGTTTCGGCACCTGTCTGCTGAACCCGCCGCAAGGCTATGCGTTGGGGGATATCGAACAAGGCAAGCGCTTCGTCTCCGACCTGCTGGCTGGCGAGGCGGTGCGCATCGAAGGTGACGCGCCGTGGCTGCAGCAGGCGCAGTTGCCTGCCAGCGAGGCTGCCCGGCGTACCATCCATGTGGGGCACCAGGCCCGCCCGGCCAGTCGCGACGAGCTGCTGATCCACCCGCGTTCGGTGGTAGTGGGTGTTGCCGGCGGCAGCCTGGCCAGTATCCGTGCGGCATTGCAGCAGGCCGGCATCGCCGAGCCCGCAGTGGCCTGCCTGCTGGCCGACGAGCAAGCCATGGCCGATGGCGCCCTGCACGAAGCGGCACAGGCCCTGGGTGTCCCCTTGCGCTTTGCCGGCAAGATGCATGATGTGGCGGGCATGGTTGCTGCGGCATTGCCCGCTGCGCAACTGATCGAGGTGGCAGATATAGTCATCGCGGTGGCGCCTGCCCCGGTCGAGGTGATGCAGGTTGGCCGTCGTCGGGGTCGCCTGGCGGTCATTGGCCTGGGGCCGGGTGCAGCCGAGCTGATGGTGCCGGCGGTCAAGGCCGAACTGGCGCGGGCCGAGGATGTGCTCGGTTACGAAACCTACGTGCGCATGGCCGGTCCGTTCCGTGACGACCAGGTGCTGCACTGCACCGATAACCGTGAAGAGATGCAGCGTGCCCGGCACGCTTTCGAACTGGCGGCCCAAGGGCGTTCGGTGGTGGTGGTTTCGTCTGGCGACCCAGGCGTGTTCGCCATGGCTGCTGCGGTGCTCGAAGCGTTGCACGAGTCGAGCGACCCCGCTTGGCATCGCGTCGATCTCGAGATACTGCCGGGGGTGTCGGCTTCGCTCGCGACGGCCGCGCAGGCAGGCGCGCCGCTGGGGCATGACTTCTGCGTGATGTCGCTGTCGGACAACCTCAAGCCTTGGTCGATCATTGAAAAGCGCCTGGACCTGGCGGCCCAGGCCGACCTGGTGCTGGCGTTCTACAACCCGATTTCCAAGGCCAGGCCACACCAGCTTGGGGTGGCGCTGGAGGTCGTGCGTCGGCACCGCGAGGGGAACACGCCTGTAGTCCTTGGCCGAGATATCGGTAGGCCGGGGCAGACGCTGAATGTCGTCACATTGGCCGAGCTGCTGCCGGAAATGGTCGACATGCGCACCATGGTGCTGGTGGGCTCCTCGACAACCTGCGTGTTTCCTCGCCTGTCGGGTGGAGTGTGGGCCTACACGCCACGTTGGTATCCCTCGGCCTCCTGAATACGTCGGAAACCCTTCAGCGCGTTGCGTATCGCCCGCGCTGGCTAAGGTGGCTGCCCCTGACTCATGGGGCAACCACCAAGGAGTTTCCAGATGTCCGAAGCAACCCAAGGCACCACCACCAACGACTCCGCCATCCTGGTCGAAGGCAACCTGCTCGCCTGCGGCGCTGGCATGTCTGCGCAAAACCGTCACGATGTGAAAAATGCCTTCCACTTTGCCACGCTGGTGGCCGACAAAGCCTTTGACGCCGAAAAACAGAGCAGGCAGTGGTACGACAAATTCGTCGATGTCATGCGTGATCTCGGCTTTACCATCCCGCGTCGCAGCTTCGAGCTGGAAACTTCGGCCGAGCTGTCTGTCACCGTAGGCGCCGTCGCTATCCGTGCGATAGGGGCTGCCGGCAATGCCATGCTGGGTGGCACGGTGCTGGCTGACCTGGCGAAGAGCGCTTTCGACAAACTGAGCACCGTCAAGAACGACGCCAAGGTGCTCGACCACAAGCGCAAGAACAAGGCCAGGGGCATGGTCGGGCTGGCCGCGTGCATCGAAACCGCAAACAACGATGTGGTGATGGTGGTGAGCTGCATTCAGGCCGGCGCTCCGAAACTGGATGACGATTTGCTGGGCATCCAATGGAAGCTGGACAAGACGCAGTATTACGCCGGTACGGCGGTGCTCACGCTCAATACCTTCGTCTACGACAAAATCCGCGAAACCGTGGAAAACAAACTCGGCGTGCGCAGCGTCGAGAACGTTCTCCAGTACGACATCTGAGTGCAAGGCGGCGTTGGCGCAACGCCGCCTTTTCGACTCCTTGTGACGAGGCAACGCAATGGATAAAAAAGTTGAACAACTGATGTTGATTGGCGGAACGGCGTTGCTGTATCCCGCGGGAACCGGCCCGATTCAACGTCAGGCCGCCTTCGACTCGATACTTTACGCGCAGTTGTTGGCCAACAAGAACGCTGGGTCACGCTTTGAAAACTACGAAGGCTGGTACGCCGCCTACCGAGATGCATACCGCCAACTGGGCTGGATCAAGCTGGCCAGCACGCATGATCTCAAACAGTTGGGGCAACCCGCGCGTAGCGCGCAGGCTCAGCCACTTGAGGCGTGGCTGAAAATACGCTCGATCCGCCACGAGGCCGTGCTGGCCGCGGTAAAGGCGGGCCTGGAACGATCAGCAGCAGGTTGTTGCCATTTGCTGAAATTCAGCGCGCAGGACCAGGCGCAGCGTTCGCAGTTGGTGATCGAGCTTGGCCTGCTCAAGCCAGGACCGGCCCTCGAGCTTTGCAGCATTACCTTGCAAATCGACAAGCCGATGTCGGGCGTCTCGCTGGATGGATTGCTAAGCGAACAATTGCTTCAGGGGGAAGCCGAGTTCAATGCAGTTTCTATGTTGCTGGATAACGGGCGCTTCCAACACCAGCGTGACGAACTGCAGGCATTGATGAAACTGAAGGATGCCCAGGGTGACTACCGATTCGATCCTCATGCGCCAGCAACAGGAGCACATCATGAGTGACGCCACGTCTGCCGTGATCGGTGCAGGAATTGTCTCGTTCCTGCCGGGTATTTCCGCAGCGCAGAAAACCAAGGTGAAACTGGCCCTGGCGATGGCCGAGCGCGCGACCGAGACGGCGTGCAGGGAAGGGCTGGTCAAGGACTGGTTTGCCTATTACCGCAACCAGCTCAAGTACATGGGCTGGGACGCCGTGTCTGCCGAGCAGCTTCATTGGCCCGACCAGCGCCGCGCCCGGCAGGCCGATCAGGTACTGGAAACCATTGCGGTAACCGCCGGCGAACATTTTGCCTCGGCCATTGGCATCTCCATGCAGAAGCTGCTGGCCAACCCGTCGGTTCTGCAGGAGCTTGAGCGGCGCGCCTATGAACGCCAGCACTTCCAGTTGTTGCCGTGTGCGCCGGCCGGTGCCAATCGTGTGGATATGGTGCTTTACCATGAGACCGACACGCGCTCGGCCTTCGGCGCGGGCTTCATCAGCCACAAGCGCAGCTACCGGAACGTGCGTGCGGAGTTGATACGTTTCAACCTGCTGGCTTTCGAGCACAGCTTCTTGCCCAAGGTGCAGGACCGGGTGGTGCAGGTGTCCATGCAGCGTGTTCTGGATTACGCCCTCTAGGAGGTCAGGTAGCCCTTGATTCCGGTGAAGATGATCTGCGCCGCCAGGGCGCAGACGAACAGCCCCATCAGGCGGCTGACGATCTGCAGGCCCTGGTCGCCTAGGATGCGCTCGATACGGTGTGACAGGTACAGCACCAGGCCGACGGTGAAGCTGGCCAGGGCTATGCTGATGATGGCCAACAGCTTGTCGTCCCAATGCGGGTGGCCGACGCCCATTACCAGCAGTGCACCGATGGTGCCGGGGCCAACGGTGAGCGGGATGGTCAGCGGTACGATGGTGACGTCCTGCTGCACGTTGTCGGCCTGTACTGCGGACTTGCCTTGAGCCATGCCCAGTGCCGAAATGAACAGCACGCTGCCCGCGCCGATGCGGAAAGCGTCGGCGGTGATGCCGAAGATGCCGAAGATCGCCCGCCCGAACAGGTACAGCAGGACACTGGCGACGAGCGCGGCAATAGCCACCTTCCATGCCAGCTGCTTGCGCTCTTTGCTGGAGTGGCCGCGGGTCAGGCTGATGAAGCACGACAGCACGAAGAACGGGCTGTAGAGCACGAGCATTTTCAGGTAGACGCTGAACAACTCATGGAGCATGGGGGCTGGTCCAGGCAGTTATGGCTGGGCAGAGTTTATCAGCAGATTCTGTTAATAGCCTGTGCCGGCCTCTTCGCGGGTGAACCCGCTCCCACAGGTACTGCACAAGGCCTGAAGGCAATGCTATCCCTGTGGGAGCGGGTTTACCCGCGAAGAGGACGGCACAGGCGCCTGAGATCAGGAACTATGCACCGGATCCACCTTGGCTTCCCGCTGATTGGCCCAGTACTGGATCAGCTCTCGCAACTGTGACAATTCCACAGGCTTGGCCATGTGCCCGTCCATGCCCGCCAGGCGGGCGCGTTCCTTGTGTTCAGCAAGTATGTGCGCGGTCAGCGCCACCACTGGGGTGCGCTGGCGCTGGTTGGCGGCTTCCCAGGCGCGTAGCTGCTGGGTGGCCGAGAATCCGTCCAGTATCGGCATTTCGCAGTCCATCAGCACCAGGTCATAGTGCTGCGCCTTCATCGCCTGCAAGGCCTCTTCCCCATTGCTGGCAGTGTCGGGCTCGAGGTTGAGCTTGCCGAGCATGCCGCGGATCACCTTGGTCGAAATGCTGTTGTCCTCGGCGACCAGCACGCGGAAGTCGCCGGGCAGGTCCAGTGCCTGGGGGCTGCCGGGCAAACTGGGCGGTACGGCTTGCTCGCGGCCGCGTTGGGCCAGCTCTTCGGCCAGGGTGGTTTTCAGCGTGTAGCCGGCCACCGGCTTGGCGAGGATCCGCTTGACCCCGGCGTTGCGCGCTATGACCTTGCTCGGCGCATTGCTGATGCCAGTGAGCATCACTACCAGGATGTCGTGGTTCAGGCTCGGGTCTTCCTTGATCTTGGCGGCCAGCTGCATGCCGGTCATGCCTGGCATGTTCTGGTCCAGCAGCACGGCATCGAAGTAGTCGCGCAGATGAGCCTTGGTGCGCAGCAGGGCCAGGGCTTCCTTGCCCGACGGGACTGCGCTGACGTTCATGCCCCAGGCGCTGCACTGCTGTACCAGCACCTTGCGGCAGGTGTCGTTGTCGTCCACCACCAGCACGCGGGCATCGCGCAGCGGGCTGTCGAGGTCTGCCGGTGGCTGTTCCAGGCGCGAAGGGTCCAGTGGCAGGGTCAGCCACAGGGTGTTGCCCATGCCGGTGCTGCTCTTGATGCCGAACTCACCCTGCATCAGGCCGATCAACTGCTTGGCGATGACCAGCCCCAGGTGGCCGCCCAGCTTGTTGCTGGAGAGGAAGTGATGGCTGTGCAACTCGGCCTGCAGCAGGGCTTCGCGGTCAGCGGCAGGCAACGGTTCGCCGCTGTCCTGAACGGCGATGCGCAGGCGCGGTACCTCGCCGCGCTGGTCCAATGCCACTACCAGCAGGATCTCGCCCTGGCTGGTGTTTTTCAGGGCATTCTCCAGCAGGCTCGACAAGGCCTGGCGCAGGCGCGTCGGGTCGCCGCTGATCACCCGTGGTACCTGCGGCTGGGTGAAGCTGATCAGTTCGATGTTCTGTTGTTCGGCCTTGGCGCGGAAGATGTTCAGGCAATCCTCGATCAGGGCGTTGAGGTCGAACTGCACGTCATCGAGTTCGATTTGCCGGGATTCCAGCTTGGAAATGTCGAGAATCTCGTTGATCAGCGTGAGCAGTTCGTTGCCGGCGCTGTGAATGGTCTGCACGTAGTCGCGCTGCTTGACCGACAGCGGCGTGCCCAGCAGCAGCTCGGTCATGCCCAGAACACCGTTCATGGGGGTGCGGATTTCGTGACTGATCTTGGCCAGGAACTCGGCCTTGGCGTTGATCTCGGCATCGCTGGCGGCCAGGGCGCGGCTGGCGCTGAAGCGCTCCTCGCTCATGCGTCGCAGGCGTTCGCTGACTGCCAGGTTGAGCAGCAGGCCGCTGGCCACGGTCAGGCCCAGCAGGATGCACAGCAGCCAGGGTGTCGAGGTACGAGTCAGGCCCAGCAGCGCCGGCAGCAGCACCAGGCCACCGAGGTTGAACACCACCATGGCCAGGCTGAACAGGCGTGCTGGCGCATAGCCCTTGTACCAGTGGTAGCTGCTGACCAGCAGCATGCTCACGCTGCCCAGGGCCATCAGGGCGTAGGTCATCAGGTTGAGCGGCAGGGTGTCGACGAACAGCAGCACCAATCCGCTCACCCCGGCCACCAGCATCTCGCCCTGCAGCAGGCGGTTGAGCCGTGGCGAGTTGCATGGCGAGAAGAAATGCTGGGTGAAACACAGCCCGGCCAGGCCGGCCAGGACCAGCGTCAGGTATGCGGCGGGTGTTTGCGCGCTATGCCACACGTGCCACCAGGGGCCGCTGAGGTTCAGCAGGATCAGGCCGCTGAGCAGCATCAGGCCATGGTACAGCGCCAGTATCAGGGTGGTGTTGGAGCGGCTGTAGAGGAAGCGGATCAGGTTGTGCAGGATCAGCATCACCAGCCCGCCGAACAGCATGCCGAACAGCAGTGGCTGGCGCTGGTCGGAGGCTGCCACGGCCGCAGGCTCCAGGCTGATGGCCGGGCGTAGCTGGTGTTCGGAAACCAGGCGCAGGTAGATATCCAGGGGTTGCTTGCTGTTGGGCAGGGGCAATACATGGTCGCTGCCGCGCAGGGTCGGGCTGGCATTGCCGGCCTGGCGCCCATGGTGCAGCTGACGCAGAAGCTGGTCGCCCTCGAGGGCGTAGAGGTCCAGGCCGGAAAGGTCTGGGGCGAAAACCCGCAGCAGTTGTTCCTGCTCGCCGGGCTCCAGGCGGTAGTGCAGCCACAGGGCCTGTTCCGCAGGTGCGGCATCCAGTTCGGCAAGTACCAGCGGGCTGAACTGGTTGCGGTAACGCTCGGAACGCACATCGCTCAGTTGCAGGTTGGCCTGTTCGTCGAGCAGAACGGCCCAGCCTCCGTCATGTTCGGCCGCAGCCGGGAACATGCAGAGCAAGGTCAGCAAGCTGACGATCAGAGCTGAGGCAATCCGAAGCCGACGCACTACGAAATCCCTTCTTAGCCAAGGTGCCGGGTATTAACTATGCGCGGCGCGCCAAGTCGAAGGCAAGGCCCCTCGGGGCCCTGTCGACGAGCCGGATGCCGCAGGCGCAAGGTGCTGGGCGCGCTGCGGCAGTCCGGTACCACTTACTGCTGGTGCTCACCGCGTTCGCGGGCGATGGCCCGGTAGCCGATGTCGGTGCGGTAGAAGCTGCCGTTCCAGCTTACTTCCTTGGCCAGGCGGTAAGCCTGCTGCTGCGCGTCGGCAACAGTACTGCCCATGGCGGTGGCACACAGCACGCGCCCACCGTTGGTGGTCACCTTGCCGTCCTTGAGTGCGGTACCGGCATGGAACACCTTGCCTTCGATCTTCGCGGCAGCGTCCAGGCCGTTGATCACGTCACCCTTGGCGTAGTCGCCCGGGTAACCGCCGGCAGCCAGCACAACGCCCAGGCTCGGGCGCGGGTCCCACTGTGCTTCGACCTTGTCCAGTGCCTTGGCGAAGGCTGCTTCGACCAGCAGCACCAGGCTCGATTCCAGGCGCAGCATGACCGGCTGGGTCTCCGGGTCGCCGAAGCGGCAGTTGAACTCGATGACCTTGGGGTTGCCCGCCTTGTCGATCATCAGGCCGGCGTAGAGGAAGCCGGTATAGACGTTGCCTTCCTCGGCCATGCCGCGCACGGTCGGCCAGATCACCTGGTCCATCACGCGCTGGTGCACTTCGGCGGTGACTACCGGGGCAGGGGAGTAGGCACCCATGCCGCCGGTGTTCGGGCCGGTATCCTGGTCGCCGACGCGCTTGTGGTCCTGGCTGGTGGCCATGGGCAGCACGTTCTGGCCGTCGACCATGACGATGAAGCTGGCTTCCTCGCCGTCGAGGAACTCCTCGATGACCACGCGGGAGCCCGCATCGCCGAAGGCGTTGCCGGCCAGCATGTCACGCACGGCGGCTTCGGCTTCTTCCAGGGTCATGGCGACGATCACGCCCTTGCCCGCGGCCAGGCCGTCGGCCTTGATCACGATCGGCGCGCCTTTTTCCTGCAGGTAGGCCAGCGCCGGCTCGATTTCGGTGAAGTTCTGGTAGTCGGCGGTCGGGATCTTGTGACGCGCCAGGAAGTCCTTGGTGAAGGCCTTGGAGCCTTCCAGCTGGGCCGCGCCCTTGGTCGGACCGAAGCAGTCCAGGCCGCGGCTGCGGAACAGGTCGACCACGCCGATGACCAGGGGTGCTTCCGGGCCGACGATGGTCAGGTCGACGTTCTTCTCGGCGAAGTCAGCCAGTTGCTCCAGGGCGCAAACGTCGATGGCAACGTTTTCGCACTTGGCTTCAATGGCGGTGCCGGCGTTGCCCGGTGCAACGAAGACTTTCTCGACGCGTGGGTCCTGGGCGACTTTCCAGGCCAGGGCGTGCTCACGGCCGCCGCTGCCGATGATCAAAACTTTCATGTCAAAACCTCTGTTTGGCGGCAGACCTCGTACCCTGTGGGAGCGGGTTCACCCGCGAATACGGCGGTGAACCCAGCATCGCATTCGCGGGTGAACCCGCTCCCACAGGGGCCGAGGGTCGGCCGGCCATCTTGATTAGTGGCGGAAGTGGCGCATGCCGGTGAAGACCATCGCGATACCTGCCTCGTCGGCAGCGGCGATGACTTCAGCATCACGCATCGAACCACCCGGCTGGATCACGGCGCTGATACCTACTTTAGCCGCATTGTCGATGCCATCACGGAACGGGAAGAACGCATCCGACGCCATGACTGCGCCCTGCACTTGCAGGCCGGCATGCTCGGCCTTGATTGCAGCAATGCGCGCGGAGTTGACGCGGCTCATCTGGCCGGCGCCGACGCCGATGGTCTGGCGCTGCTTGGCGTAGACAATGGCGTTGGACTTGACGAACTTGGCCACTTTCCAGGCAAACACCAGGTCGTGGATCTCTTGCTCGGTCGGCGCACGCTTGGTGACGATCTTCAGGTCATCGGCAGTGATCATGCCGATATCGCGGCTTTGGACCAGCAGGCCACCGTTGACACGCTTGAAGTCCCAACCGGCTGCGCGCTCGGCTGGCCACTCGCCGCACTCCAGCAGGCGTACGTTCTGCTTGGCGGCAACCACGTCGCGCGCGGCCTGGGAGATTTTCGGGGCGATGATCACTTCGACGAACTGGCGGTCGACGATGGCCTTGGCGGTTTCGCCGTCCAGTTCGCGGTTGAAGGCGATGATGCCGCCGAACGCCGACTCGGTGTCGGTGGCGTAGGCCAGGTCGTAGGCCTTGCGAATGCCGCCTTCGTCCTCAGGTACCACGGCCACGCCGCATGGGTTGGCGTGCTTGACGATGACGCAGGCCGGCTTGACGAAGCTCTTCACGCACTCCAGTGCGGCGTCGGTGTCGGCAACGTTGTTGAACGACAGTTCCTTGCCCTGCAACTGGATGGCGGTGGAAACGCTGGCCTCGCCTTTCTTCGCTTCTACGTAGAACGCCGCGCTCTGGTGCGGGTTCTCGCCGTAGCGCATTTCCTGGGCCTTGACGAACTGGCTGTTGAAGGTGCGCGGGAACTCGCTGCGGCCTTCGGTGCTCAGGGTTTCTTTGGCCTGGTCGATGGTGCCCATGTAGTTGGCGATCATGCCGTCGTAGGCAGCGGTGTGTTCGAACGCCTTGAGCATCAGGTCGAAGCGCTGGGCGTAGGTCAGGCCACCGGCCTTGAGGCCTTCGACGATGCCGGCGTAGTCGCTGGCGTTGACCACGATGGCCACGTCCTTGTGGTTCTTGGCAGCCGAACGGACCATGGTCGGGCCGCCGATGTCGATGTTCTCGATGGCGGTCGGCAGGTCACAGCCAGGCTTGGAAATGGTCGCTTCGAACGGGTACAGGTTGACCGCTACCAGGTCGATCGGCTTGATGCCGTGCTCGTTCATGATGGCATCGTCGGTGCCGCGACGGCCGAGGATGCCACCGTGGATTTTCGGGTGCAGGGTCTTGACCCGGCCATCCATCATTTCGGCGAAGCCGGTGTAGTCGGCCACTTCCACCGCGTTGACGCCGTTGTCCTTGAGCAGCTTGTAGGTGCCGCCGGTGGACAGGATCTCGACACCGAGCTGCTGCAGCTCACGGGCGAATTCGAGGATACCGGTCTTGTCGGAGACGCTGATCAGGGCGCGGCGGACTGGCAGGCGGGTAGTCTGGTCGGTCATTTCGGGTTCCAATAACGCGGTGGAGTCAGCAAAAAAGGCGCCTCTGTTCAGGGAGCCGCCTTTTCTGGTTGGGATTCTGGCTTACAACAAGTCGTACTGCTTGAGCTTCTTGCGCAGGGTACCTCGGTTCAGCCCGAGCATCTCGCTGGCCTTGGTCTGGTTGCCCTTCACGTAGTTCATCACGCATTCGAGCAGGGGCGCCTCGACTTCGGAGAGCACCAGGTTGTACACGTCCGTCACGGTCGCGCCTTCCAGGTGGGCGAAGTAGTTGTGCAGCGCCTTCTCGACGCTGTCGCGAAGGGTCTGGCCCTCTTCGCTCGGCGTGTTGAGGTGCTGTTTCAGGTTGGCGTTGTCGCTCACGGGCGTTGTTCCACTCACAAATGTCTCGGTCATCATCGTCATGCGGCCACCCCTTGTCCGTCCTCTGTCTCAAGGCTCTGTCGACGTTCGCTGAAAAACGCGCGAACGTTGGCGCACTGCGCTTGTGTGTCTTCCAAAGCGTTGAACCGGGAGCGAAACTCCTTGCCGCCGGGTCGTGTTGCCAGGTACCAGCCAACGTGCTTGCGGGCGATACGTACGCCCATCACATCGCCATAGAAGGCATGCAGCGCGGCCAGGTGCTCCAGCAGGATGCGTTCCACTTCGTCCAGCTGCGGCGCTGGCAGGTGTTCGCCAGTGCGCAGGTAATGCTCGATCTCGCGAAAGATCCATGGCCGCCCCTGGGCGGCACGGCCGATCAACAGGCCATCGACCCCGGTGGCGTCCAGCACCGCCCGGGCCTTTTCTGGCGAGGTGATATCGCCGTTGGCGAAAACCGGGATCGACACCGCCTGCTTGATCGCAGCGATGGTGTCGTATTCGGCTTCGCCGGTGTACAGGTCGGCGCGTGTGCGGCCATGCACCGCCAGCGCCTGGATGCCGGCCTGCTCGGCGATCCTCGCCACGTTCAGGCCGTTCTTGTTCGCCCGGTCCCAACCGGTGCGGATCTTCAGGGTCACCGGAACGTCCACGGCGCCGACCACGGCGTGGAGAATCTCGCTGACCAAGGCTTCATCTCTCAATAAAGCAGAGCCTGCGGCTTTGTTGCAGACTTTTTTTGCCGGGCAGCCCATGTTGATATCAATGATCTGGGCACCCGCTTCGACGTTGGCCTTTGCCGCCGCTGCCATCATCTGCGCATCACCGCCGGCGATCTGCACCGAGCGGGGCTCGGGATCACCTTCATGGATGCGGCGCAGGCTCGACTTGCGGCTGTTCCACAGGCTCATGTCGCTGGAGACCATTTCCGACACCACCATGCCGGCGCCCAGGCGCTGACAAAGCGTACGGAAAGGCTGGTCCGTGACCCCGGCCATGGGCGCGAGGATCAGGTTGTTACGTAGTGTGTATGGGCCGATGCGTACCGCCGACATAGGTGATCCCTGTTGTGGGGCCGAATCTTGGAGTTCGAAAAAGGGTTGGCATGATACCCGCTCTCGATGACCGGATAAAGATGGATTTGGATAAAATCTGAACAGTTGTCGGCTTATGACTTTTGGTACGGACGAGGCCCCAGGACCTTGCGCGGCCCCTGTGGGAGCGGGCGTGCCCGCGAAGCAGGCGGCGCAATGGGTGGCACGGGCTTCGCCCGTGTTCGCGGGCACGCCCGCTCCCACAGGGTCGGTGGCTATTCCGGCGAGCGGAAGCTCAGGCTGTAGTTCACTGCCTTCGGCCCTGGGTCGAGGATGTCCAGGGCGATATGGATTGGGGTCTGGCTGGGCATTTCGCCACGCCCGGCCAGTTCGCCCGACAGGTACTCGCTGGGCTTGAAGCGCCGGCTGGCGATCAGCTGGCCATTGAGATCGGCGAAGCGCAGCTCCAGCAGCGGGAAAGGCTGGGCGAACGGTGCGCGGTTGTAGATGATCGCATCGACGATCAGCGCGCCCTTGAAGTCCGGGTGGCTGCGGACCACCAGGTTGCTGCTCTTGATTCGGGCGATATCGACGCGGGTCGGCACCTCGCAGCCGACCAATGGGCAGACTTGCTGGAAAAGCGGCCGATATTGGTCCTGGCGGGCCATTTCGTCGAAATGGAACCACACGTACTGGAACGCCAGCAAGCCAGCGGCCAGCAGGGTCAGGAAGCCCCACAACAGGCGCTTGCCCCAGTTGGGTGCGGGCTTTTCCCAGCCCAGCTGCAGCGGGTCGTCGACCACATCGACCAGCGGCTCCTTGCGCGCCGGGCGCTCGGCTTTGCCGGCAAGGCCTGGCTCCAGGCGTTCGCCGGGTAGCGGCTCGACAGGCTCGTCATCGCGCGCTGACAGGCGCAGCTCCAGCGGCTCGTCATCGCGGGCGCTCAGGCCCAGTATGGGGGCTTCATCATCGCTGGCTCTCAGCGGGTCGTCGAATTCGGGGTGATCATCGATTTCGGCGGCAGGGTGGACCGGTGGCTCGTCGTCGATGTCCAGGTCCAGATTGCCGCTTAATGTCGGCTCGGTCCGCTCGCCAGGGGCGGGTTGCAGATTCAGCTCCAGGGGCTCCGGCTCCCGCAGCACGGGCGCGGGTTCAATTTCCGGTTGCGGTTCGAACGGCTCATCGGTAGCCGTACCGAACAGGTCGTCGGCATGTTCGTCCGGGTGCAGTTCGTCACGCCGCGCCTGCAGGCCGTCATCCTGGCTTGCCGGGCGAGCCGTGGCCGGTTGGCCGCGGCGTTCCAGGCGCTCCAGCTCCATGTCGAGGTCGAGCGCCTCCAGCGCCTGGGAGGTAAGCGCCCAGTCCTCGTCCGGGGTGATGCCCGGCGCGCTGGCGACAGGCTCGGGTTCGATCGCCGGTTCGATCGCCTCGACCGGCGGCTCGGCAGGGGCAGCTGGCATCGGCGCCGACACCGCAGGGGCGCTGGCTCCGCTGGCGCGGTTCTGCTCCAGCAGCTGCCTGGCGGCGTTGAACACCTGCAGGCAGTGGCCGCAGCGCACTACGCCGCGGGCCACGCTCAACTGGTGATGGGTGACGCGAAAGCTGGTCTGGCAATGCGGGCACTGGGTGACGAAACTGTCGGTCATGCGGCGATCCGGGAGCTATGCAGAAAAGTATTCTAGGCCCGCTTAGCGGCGGCGACCACTGATGCGCACCCAGCCGTCGCGCACGACGATCGGGTCCAGCTCGAAGTCGGCGGCATACGCGGTGGCAACTTCCTCACCTTGCTCGGCGAGGATACCCGACAGTGCCAGCAGGCCACCTGGGCGGACCAGGCCGGACAGTTGCGGTGCCAGCGACACCAGCGGGCCGGCGAGGATGTTGGCGACCAATACATCGGCCTGCATGGCCGGCATGTTCTCGGGCAGGTACAGCGCCAGCTTCTCGTCGGCGATGCCGTTGCGCTGGGCGTTGTCGCGCGAAGCCTCGATCGCCTGCACGTCGATGTCGGTACCGACCGCCTCACGGGCGCCCAGCAGCAGCGCGGCGATGGCCAGGATGCCCGAGCCGCAGCCGAAGTCCAGCACCTGGGTGCCTTCGAGCTGCTGGCCGTCGAGCCATTCCAGGCACAGGGCAGTGGTGGGGTGCGTGCCGGTACCGAACGCCAGGCCCGGGTCGAGCAGCAGGTTCACCGCGTCCTGTTCCGGGGCCTCGTGCCAGCTGGGCACGATCCACAGGCGGCGGCCGAAGCGCATCGGCTGGAAGTTGTCCATCCAGCTACGTTCCCAGTCCTGGTCCTCGATCACCTCGGCCTGGTGCTCGGGCAGCTCGGCGCCGGTCAGCAGGCGCAGGTGGGCGAATACCTGCTCAGGGTCGGCATCGGCCTCGAACAGGGCCAGCAGGTGGGTATGCGACCACAGCGGAGTGGTGTTGAGGTCTGGTTCGAAGATCGGTTGATCCTCGGCATCCATGAACGTGACCGAGACGGCACCCACTTCGAGCAGGGCGTCTTCGTAGGTTTCGGCTTGTTCCGGGCTGATGGCCAGGCGTACTTGCAGCCAGGGCATGGCGGGCACCTTTGGTAAATCGACAGGGGCAGCCCAAGGCTGCGCGAAGGCTGGCAGTTTACGCGAGTGCGGTGGGTTTGTAGAGGAGGCCTGGCGCAGACCCTGTGAGGGCTACTGCCTAGCGCAACATTGAAATCCTGGCATGAACCCTGTGGGAGCGGGCGCGCCCGCGAACACGGGCGAAGCCCGTGCCATCCACCGCGGTGCCTGCTTCGCGGGCATGCCCGCTCCCACAGAATGGGGTGCTTCAGATAAAGCAGAGGGAGAGCGACTCAGCTATATAAGCAGGCTTCTCTTCCCCATCGATCTCCAGCGTGGCAATCGCCTTGAGCAACCACTGCCCCGGCCTTTTTTCCGTCACCTCGGCCAGGTCCACCTTCAGCCGCACCTGGCTGTCGACCTTGACCGGCTGGATGAACCGTACGCTGTCCAGGCCATAGTTCACCACCATCTTCAGCCCTTCGGGAAGGACCAGGATGTCCTCGATCAGCTTGGGAATCAGCGACAACGTCAGGAAACCGTGGGCGATCGTGCTGCCGAACGGGGTTTTCGCCGCCTTTTCCGGGTCGACATGGATGAACTGGAAGTCGCCCGTGGCTTCGGCGAACAGGTTGATGCGCTGCTGGTCGATCTTCAGCCAGGCCGAGTGGCCCAGTTCCTTACCAACGTACTGCGAAAGCTCTGTAACCGGTACATGGGGCATCGCGGACTCTCCGAGTTGTAAGTTGGCACGAAAGTGCAAGATCAGCACGACGAACCGTATCAGTCAAGTTGCGCGCTTTTCGACGAATATCGGTATGTGGCGGCACGTGCTTATAATGACGGCCATGCTCGAGGGAGATGCTTATGCTGTTGCGTGGTTTGACCTGGCTGGTGCTGTTCCAGCTGCTGGGGACGGCGATCAACCACCTGTTGGTGCCGTTTCTGCCGGGGCCGATCATCGGCCTGTTGCTGCTGTTGTTCTTCCTCATGGCCCGTGGTGAGGTGGGCAAGCCGCTGAACGAGGCCGCCAGCAGCCTGCTGCGTTACCTGCCGCTGTTGCTGGTGCCGCCGGCGGTGGGGGTAATGGTGTATGCCAAGGATATTGCCGCCGACTTCTGGGCCATTGCCGGTGCCTTGCTGATCTCCTGCCTTGTCACCCTGGTGTTCGTCGGCGTATTGATGCAAAAGCTCATCCACCGCCAGGGCCGACGCGAGGAGCAGCCATGATGCTCGACTGGCAAGGCGCACTGGATGCGGTCGTTCATCATCCGTTGTTCGGTATTGGCATCACGCTTGGGGCCTACCAGGTGGTACTGGCGGCCTACGAGAAGACCCGCTGGATCTTCCTGCAGCCGGTACTGGTGTCGATGCTGCTGGTGATCGGCGTGTTGCTGGTGTGTGGCATCGACTACAGCGAATACCGCAAGAGCACCGAAATCATGAACATCTTGCTGGGGCCTGCCACCGTGGCCCTGGCCGTGCCGCTCTACCTCAACCTGCGGCGTATCCGGCAGCTGTTCTGGCCCACATTTACTACGCTGGTAGTCGGAGGCCTGTTCGCCACGCTGTGCTGCCTGTTGCTGGGCTGGTGGTTCGGTGCCGAGCACATGATCCTCATGACCATGGCGCCGAAGTCGGTGACCTCGCCGATCGCCATGCTGGTGGCCGAGCAGATTGGCGGCGTGGCGGCCCTGGCTGCGGTGTTCGTGTTGATTACCGGGGTGATCGGAGCAATCTTCGGCCCGGCGCTGCTGAGCCGTTTTGGCGTGCATAGCCCCGAGGCGCGCGGCATGTCGCTGGGCGTAACGGCACACGCGGTGGGCACTTCGGTGGCCCTGCAGGAAAGTGACGAATGCGGCGCCTTTGCCGCGCTGGCGATGAGCCTGATGGGGGTGGCCACGGCGGTGTTCCTGCCGCTGGCGGTCAGCCTGGTGGCTTGAGGACTTGTGATGACGCTACCGCTGTTTCCCCTCAATACCGTGCTGTTTCCTGGTTGTTTCCTCGATTTGCAGATTTTCGAGGCGCGCTACCTGGACATGATCGGGCGCTGCATGAAGCGGGGCGAAGGTTTTGGCGTGGTATGCATCCTGGAAGGCGAGCAGGTTGGCAAGGCGCCGCCAGTGGTCGCCTCGATCGGCTGCGAGGCAGTGATCCGTGACTTCGTGCAGCAGGATAACGGCTTGCTGGGTATCCGCGTGGAAGGTGTGCGACGCTTCAATCTGGACAGCACCGAGGTGCAGAAGGATCAGTTGCTGGTAGGGCAGGTGCAATGGTTGCCGGAGCAGGTGGACAGCCCGTTGCTCGAGGTGGACGAAGACCTGCTGGCGTTGCTGGTGGCCCTGGGCGAGCACCCGATGGTCGAAGCCCTGGACATGCCGCGCCCGGTGGGCGGGCGCCAGGCGTTGGCCAACCAGCTGGCGTATCTGCTGCCGTTCATGGAAGAGGACAAGCTGGATCTGCTCAGCCTCGACTCGCCACAGGAGCGGTTGGGCGAGATCCAGAAGCTGCTGGAGAGGATTCAGGGAGAGCTGTTTGCCTGATAGTGATGTGTTGCCAGTACCGGCCTCTTCGCGGGTAAACCCGCTCCCACAGGTACTGCATCAAGCCTGAGAACGGCGCTATCTCTGGGAGCGGGTTTACCCGCGAAGAGGCCATATCAATACTGATACCGCAGCAAAGCCTGCGGCAGCGCATGCATGGCAAAGAAAGCCAGCAATGCGACACATGCCGGCAACACCAGCCACCACACCCGCAGTGGCAATGCCGGCAGGGTCTGGTGACGCTGCGCCAGTGCCAGGCTGAGCGCGCACACACAGCATGCCAGCAAGGCCCCGGCGAGGATATCAGTCGGCCAGTGCGCGCCCAGATACACCCGTGACAGGGCAATCGCCAGCGCCGGAATGCAGCCCAGCATTACCCAGGTCAGGCGCATCCGCGGCGGCTGCCCGCGCCCGGCCAGCACCGCCATTACCAGGAAGAACGCAAACGACGCCGAGCTGTGTCCGCTGGGCATGCTGTAGCTGGTCAGCGGGTCACTCAGCACTTCCGGGCGGGCCCGCGCGAACAGCCATTTCAGCGTGCCATTGGCAAATGCCGTACCCATCAGCGTGCCCGCGGCGAACATCGCATGCCGCCACTGCCGGGCAAGCAGCAGCAGGCCCGTCAGCAGGCCGCCTAGGAATAACTGGGTGCGGAAGTCGCCCAGCCGGGTCACCAGCACCACGGCGCCGTCGATGGCCTGGCTGCGGTGCTCCTGCACCAGTGTCATCACGCCCTGGTCGAACTCGTGCAGGTAGGGCCAGCCGAGGAATACCCCGGCCAAGGCAAGGAAACTCATGCCGGCGATCAGCCGGGTGCCGTGGCGTTGATCGCGAATGCTGGTGTTCAGGCTCAGCCCGATGATGACTGCCAGGGTGCCGGCGATGATCCCGGCGTCCAGCCAGAAGCCTTCCGGCAAGGGTAGGCGCATGGCTGCGCCGGTAGCCCAGCCGGGCAGCAAATAAGCCACCGCCCAGCCGGCACCGGCCACCAGGCTGACGGCGATGAAGCGCGGCAGCGGCATGTCAAACATGCCGGCGACCATCGGCAGCATCGGCCGCAACGGCCCGATGAAACGCCCTACCAGCAGGCTGGCGATGCCGTAGCGCTGGAAGTAGGCCTCGGCGCTGCCTATCCATTCCGGATGGTGGCGCAGCAGGGGCAGGCGGCGAATGTTCTGATGGAAGTACTTGCCCACCGTGTACGACAAGGCATCGCCAACCAGGCCGCCGAGAAAGCCCAGCAGGAGGGTTTCGCCCAGGCTGAAGGTGCCGCTGCCGGCCAGTACCGCTACCGCGAACAGTAGTACGGTGCCTGGCACGATGATGCCGGCAATGGCCAGGCATTCGATGCAGGCCACCAGGAATATTGCCAGGCCAAGCCACTGCGGGTTGGCGCTGAGCCAGCCAGTCAGGCTGTCGAGCCATTGGCCCATGGTTCAGCTTCCTTGTTCGAGAATGAAGAAGTCGCGGCCTTCGACTTGGCCACGACGTAACGGGTTCCGCGTGCAGAAACGGGCGTACTCGGCATCGACGAAACGGTAGGGCAGGTGCTCGTCGCGGCCATGCGGGATGCCCAGGCGGGCAGCCTGGATCACCCGTGGCACGGCGTTGCCGCAATCCTCCACGTACAGGCGCTCGGCATCGAAACGCTGGGCATCCCAATGCGGCACCTTCAGGCCCAGCGCCCGGCACAGCAAGGTCTGGCCGGCGCACAGGCGCTCGACGGGGCGCAGATTGCCGCTGGCATCGGGGTTGTTCAGTTGCATCTGCGCCAGGCTGTTCGGCCCTGAACGGGCGTCCTGCCAAGGATAGGCCGACTTGATCAGCACGGCGTTGCCTGGCCCGTGGGCGCTGAAGTTCAGCGAGTCGCCGCCGCGCGCGTAGTACATATAGATATGCCCGCCATCGAGGAACAATGCCTTGCGTTTCTCGGTGTAGCCGAGTGAGGCGTGGCTGCCTTTGTCGGTGAGGTAGTAGGCCTCGGTCTCGATGATGCGCGCGGCCAACCAAAGGTCGCCGTGGCGATGGCGGATGACCTTGCCCAGCAAGGCCTTGGCCAGGGTTTGGGCATCGCGGTCGAAAAAGCTGTCGGGCAAGGCTGGCATGCGGGCGGTTCGCGGTTGGGAAGGCGGGGATGATAGCAATGAATGGCTTAATCGAGGCTGAATCAAGAGTGATGTTGGCAGGGTCGGCCTCTTCGCGGGTAAACCCGCTCCCACAGGAAACTTACAAGAATCGAGTCATGCAACCCCCTGTGGGAGCGGGTTTACCCGCGAATAGGCCGCAGTAGGAGAAAGAATTTTCGTTAAGCCCAGTTACATCTTTCCTACACAATGCCCCCAGCCATTTTCTACCATCCGCCACCCGCCGCTGGGCGTACACCTGCGCGCCAGTTATAATCAGCCGATTTCCCCTTCGCCAAGACACCGAACCCATGACTGAGTCCGTTCTTGACTATATGACCCGCCTGGGTCGCGCTGCCCGAGAGGCTTCCCGGGTGATCGGTCGTGCCAGCACCGCGCAGAAGAACCGCGCCCTGCAAGCTGCCGCCGACGCACTGGACGCCGCTCGTGCCGAGCTGACTGCTGCCAACGAGCTGGACCTGGCCGCCGGCCGCGCCAACGGCCTGGAGCCTGCGCTGCTCGATCGCCTGGCGCTGACCCCGGCGCGTATCGACGGCATGATCACCGGCCTGCGCCAGGTGGCCAGCCTGCCGGACCCGGTCGGTGCCATCCGCGACATGAGCTACCGCCCATCGGGTATTCAGGTCGGCAAGATGCGCACGCCGCTGGGGGTGATCGGGATCATCTACGAATCGCGCCCGAACGTGACCATCGATGCCGCCAGCCTGTGCCTGAAGTCTGGTAACGCGACCATCCTGCGTGGCGGCTCCGAAGCCATCCACTCCAACCGCGCCATCGCCACCTGCATCCAGCGTGGCCTGGCAGCTGCCGGCCTGCCGGCAGCCGTGGTGCAGGTGGTCGAGACTACCGACCGCGAAGCCGTGGGCGCGCTGATCAGCATGCCGGAATTCGTCGACGTCATCGTGCCGCGCGGTGGCCGTGGCCTGATCGAACGCATCAGCCGCGATGCCCGAGTGCCAGTGATCAAGCACCTGGACGGTATCTGCCATGTCTACGTCAGCCAGCACGCCGACCTGGACAAGGCCTGGCGCGTGGCGTTCAACGCCAAGACGTACCGCTACGGCATCTGTGGCGCCATGGAAACGCTGCTGGTCGACCAGCAGGTGGCCGAGCGCTTCCTGCCGGAAATGGCCCGCCGCTTCCTGGAGAAGGGCGTCGAACTGCGTGGCTGCGAGCGCACCCGGGCGATCATCGACGCCAAGCCGGCTACCGAGGCCGACTGGCACACCGAATACCTGGACGCGATCCTGTCGATCCGCGTGGTCGACGGCCTGGATCAGGCGATCGAGCACATCAACCACTATGGTTCGCACCACACCGATTCGATCATCAGCGAACACCAGGGCGAAGCCCGCCAGTTCATGGCCGAGGTCGACTCGGCGTCGGTCATGCTCAACACCCCGACCTGCTTTGCCGACGGCTTCGAGTACGGCCTGGGTGCGGAAATCGGCATTTCCACCGACAAGCTGCATGCCCGTGGCCCGGTCGGCCTGGAAGGCCTGACTTGCGAGAAGTACGTAGTGATCGGCGATGGCCAGCTGCGCGGCCAGGAGTCCTGCTGAGTTGAGCAAGGCCCAGGCAGTCCGGCGCATCGGCATTCTTGGCGGCACCTTCGACCCCGTGCATATCGGCCACCTGCGCAGCGCGCTGGAAGTGGCGGAGTTCATGGGGCTGGACGAGCTGCGTCTGCTGCCCAACGCCCGGCCGCCGCACCGTGACACCCCGCAGGTGGCCGCGCAGGACCGCCTGGCCATGGTGCAAGGCGCCGTGCAGGGCGTGCCCTGCCTGAGCGTGGATGCTCGCGAGCTGGCGCGCGACAAGCCGTCGTACACCATCGACACGCTGGAGTCGATCCGCGCCGAACTGGCCGCCGACGACCAGCTGTTCCTGGTGCTGGGCTGGGATGCCTTCTGTGGCCTGCCCGGCTGGCACCGCTGGGAAGAATTGCTGCAACACTGTCACATCCTGGTGCTGCAGCGCCCGGATGCCGACGTAGAACCCCCTGACGAGCTGCGCAACCTGCTGGCTGCGCGCTCGGAGAGCGATCCCACCGCCATGTCCGGCCCGGCGGGAAACATTTCGTTCGTCTGGCAGACGCCGCTTGCGGTGTCGGCTACACAGATCCGACAGCTGCTGGCCAGCGGCAAATCGGTGAGGTTCCTGGTGCCGGACGCCGTACTGGCCTATATCGAGGCGCACGAACTGTATCGTGCGCCCAACTGACGGTGCCTCCTGGCGCCTCATCCAACGAGTTGAACGAGTTTTATATGACCAAGCAGAAAATTTACGGCGAAGAACTGGTCGCAGTGACCAAGGCCGCGCTGGAAGACGTCAAGGCCCAGGACATCCAGGTCATCGACGTGCGTGAAAAGCACAGCCTGACCGACTACATGATCATTGCCACCGGTACCTCCAACCGCCAGATCAACGCGATGGCCGAAAAGGTCCGCGAAGCGGTCAAGGCCAAGGGTGCCCAGCCACTGGGTGAAGAAGGCAAGGGCGACAGCGACTGGGTGCTGCTGGACCTGAACGACGTCATCGTGCACATGATGACCGCCGCTGCCCGCCAGTTCTACGACCTGGAGCGCCTGTGGCAGGGTGCCGAGCAAAGCCGTGCCGCCGATGGCAAGCACCACAGCCCGGACCATGCCCACGAGTACTCCGACAAGCTCAAAGACCGCGAATGAGGAAAGCGCTGTGCGTCTGCGCCTGATCGCGGTCGGCTCGCGCATGCCGAAGTGGGTCGAGGAAGGCTGGCATGAATATGCCAAGCGCCTGCCCGCCGAGCTGTCGCTGGAGCTGGTGGAAATCCCGCTGAACACCCGAGGCAAGAATGCCGACGTCGCCCGCTTGATCCGTCAGGAGGGCGAAGCCATGCTGAGCAAGGTTCAGCCTGGGGAGCGCATCGTTACCCTCGAGGTACATGGCAAGCCCTGGAGTACCGAACAGCTGGCGACCGAGCTGGACCGCTGGCGCCTGGATGCGCGCACGGTGAATTTGATGGTGGGTGGCCCGGAAGGCCTGGCACCCGAGGTCTGCGCGCGCGCCGAGCAACGCTGGTCGCTGTCGCCGCTGACCTTGCCGCACCCGTTGGTAAGGATACTCATCGGCGAGCAGATCTACCGCGCCTGGACCGTGCTGTCCGGGCATCCTTACCATAAATGAGCCTGTAAGCAGTCCGATGTCGCAGCCGATCCGTCTCAAGGACCACGAGAAAGACGCCCGCCTGGTGCGCAACCGCGTCGTGGTCGGCGCAGTGGCGATCATGCTGCTCATTTGCGTGTTGATTGCGCGGCTGTATTACCTGCAGGTCATCCAGCACGACTATCACTCGACGCTGTCGGAGAACAACCGGGTGCATGTGCAGCCGATCCCGCCGACCCGCGGGTTGATCTTCGACCGCAACGGGGTGATCGTCGCCGATAACCGGCCCAGCTTCAGCCTGTCGATGACCCGCGAACGTGCGGGTAACTGGCAGGAAGTGCTGGATACCATCGTCGAAGTGCTGGAACTGACGCCCGACGACCGCGCCCTGTTCGAGAAGCGCATGCGCCAGGGTCGCCGGCCGTTCGAGCCGGTGCCGATCCTGTTCGAACTCAACGAAGAGCAGATCGCCCGCGTGGCGGTGAACCAGTTCCGCCTGCCGGGCGTGGAAGTGGTGGCCCAGTTGGTACGCCATTACCCGCAGGGCGCGCACTTTGCCCATTCGGTGGGGTATGTGGGGCGGATCAACGAAAAAGAGCTGAAAACGCTGGACCCGGTGAACTACAGCGGCACCCACCACATCGGCAAGACTGGCATCGAACGCTTCTACGAGGCCGAATTGCATGGCCAGGTGGGCTACGAGGAAGTCGAGACCAACGCCCGCGGCCGTGTGCTGCGGGTGCTCAAGCGCACCGACCCGAAACCGGGCAAGGACATCGTGCTGAGTCTGGACATCAAGCTGCAGGAGGCTGCCGAGGCCGCCCTGGGTGGCCGGCGTGGTGCGGTGGTGGCGCTTGACCCGCGTACCGGCGAGGTGCTGGCGATGGTCAGCCAGCCCAGCTTCGACCCCAACCTGTTCGTCACCGGCATCGGCTTCAAGGCCTATGCCGAACTGCGCGACTCGATCGACCGACCGTTGTTCAACCGCGTGCTGCGCGGCCTGTACCCACCGGGCTCGACCATCAAGCCGGCAGTGGCCATCGCCGGCCTGGACAGCGGTGTGGTCAATGCCGGCAGCCGGGTGTTCGACCCGGGCTACTACCAGCTGCCCAACTACGATCACAAATACCGTAACTGGAACCGCTCGGGCGATGGCTGGGTCGATCTGGACGCCGCGATCATGCGTTCCAACGACACCTACTTCTACGACCTTGCCCACAAGATGGGCATCGATCGGCTGTCCAGCTACATGAACAAGTTCGGCATCGGCCAGCGGGTTTCCCTCGACATGTTCGAGGAATCCGCCGGGCTGATGCCGTCGCGCGAGTGGAAGCGCGCCACCCGCCGCCAGGCCTGGTTCCCCGGAGAAACCCTGATCCTCGGCATCGGCCAGGGCTACATGCAGGCCACGCCGCTGCAACTTGCCCAGGCCACTGCGTTGATCGCCAACAAGGGCGTGTGGAACCGCCCGCACCTGGCCAAGACCATCGAAGGCCAGCCCCCGGTGGACGACAACCCCATGGAAAACATCGTGCTGCGTGACAAGTCCGACTGGGCCAAGGTCACTCATGGCATGGAGCAGGTGATGCACAACGCTCGTGGTACCGCACGCAAGGCGGCCATCGGCTCGCAGTACCGCATTGCCGGCAAGAGTGGTACGGCCCAGGTGGTGGCGATCAAGCAGGGCGAGAAGTACGACCGCAACAAGCTGCAGGAGCGCCACCGCGACCACGCCCTGTTCGTCGCCTTCGCCCCGGCCGAGGACCCGAAGATCGTTGTTTCGGTCATGGTCGAGAACGGTGAGTCCGGCTCGGGCGTCGCCGCCCCGGTGGTGCGCCAGGTGATGGACGCCTGGCTGCTTGACGAAAATGGCCGGCTCAAGCCCGAGTTCGCGCCTGCCACGGTTACCCAGGAATCAGCCCTGTGATGAACAATTTCGATCGCATGCTCTCCAGCGAGGATGTGATGCGTAGGCGCGCCAGCTTTCTGCAGCGCATCCACGTCGACGGCCCTTTGCTGATCATTCTGCTGACCCTTGCGGCCGGCAGCCTGTTTGTCCTGTATTCGGCCAGTGGCAAGAACTGGGACCTGCTGCTCAAGCAGGCCACCTCGTTCGGTATCGGCCTGGTGTCGATGTTCATCATCGCCCAGCTGGAGCCGCGCTTCATGGCCCGTTGGGTGCCGCTGGCTTACCTGGCCGGGGTGCTGCTGCTTGTGGTGGTGGACGTGATGGGCCACAACGCCATGGGCGCCACACGCTGGATCAACATCCCCGGGGTGATCCGCTTCCAGCCCTCGGAGTTCATGAAGATCATCATGCCGGCGACCATCGCCTGGTACCTGTCCAAGCGCACCTTGCCGCCGCATCTGAAACATGTGGCGATCAGCCTGGTGCTGATCGGCGTGCCGTTCATCCTGATCGTGCGCCAGCCCGACCTGGGCACGGCGCTGCTGATCCTTGCCTCCGGGGCTTTCGTGCTGTTCATGGGCGGCCTGCGCTGGCGCTGGATCCTCAGCGTACTGGCGGCTGCGGTGCCAGTGGCGGTGGCGATGTGGTTCTTCGTCATGCACGACTACCAGAAGCAGCGGGTACTGACGTTCCTGGACCCGGAAAGCGATCCGTTGGGCACTGGCTGGAACATCATCCAGTCGAAGGCGGCCATTGGCTCGGGCGGCGTGTTCGGCAAGGGGTGGCTGCTGGGCACCCAGTCGCACCTGGACTTCCTGCCGGAAAGCCACACCGACTTCATCATCGCCGTTCTCGGCGAGGAGTTCGGCCTGGTCGGCATCTGCCTGCTGCTGATCGTCTACTTGCTGCTGATCGGCCGTGGCCTGATGATCACCGCCCAGGCGCAGACCCTGTTCGGCAAGCTGCTGGCGGGCAGCCTGACCATGACCTTCTTTGTATACGTGTTCGTCAATATCGGTATGGTCAGCGGCCTTCTGCCCGTGGTGGGCGTGCCGCTGCCCTTCATCAGCTATGGCGGAACTTCGTTGGTGACGCTGCTGTCAGCGTTTGGCGTTTTGATGTCGATCCACACGCACCGCAAATGGATCGCTCAGGTTTGAATAAGGTGAAGAATTTCATGCAAGCAGTGCGTAACTGGGCTGCCCGTTGTGCGCCGTGGATCGGCGCGGTGGGCCTGTTCGGCGCTGTACAGCTGGCCCATGCCGGCGATTACCAAGGCTCGCCCCAGGTGGCCCAGTTCGTTGGTGAAATGAGCCGCGACTATGGCTTTGCCCCCGAGCAGCTGATGGGTGTGTTCAGTGAGGTGCAGCGCAAACAGTCGATCCTCGACGCCATTTCGCGCCCGGCCGAACGGGTAAAACCGTGGAAGGACTACCGACCGATGTTCATCACCGACGCGCGCATCGCACGTGGTGTGGACTTCTGGCGCCAGCACGAGGCGGTGCTGGCCCGTGCCGAGCAGGAATACGGCGTGCCGGCACAGTACATCGTCGCCATCATCGGCGTGGAAACCTTCTTTGGCCGCAACACCGGCAACTACCGGGTGATCGATGCGTTGTCGACCCTGGGCTTTGACTACCCGCCACGGGCCGAATTCTTCCGCAAGGAGCTGCGCGAATTCCTGCTGCTGGCCCGTGATGAACAGCTCGACCCGCTCACGCTCAAAGGCTCCTACGCCGGTGCCATGGGCCTGCCGCAGTTCATGCCGAGCAGCTTCCGCAACTTCGCGGTGGACTTCGACGGTGATGGCCACATCAATATCTGGAACAACCCGGACGATGCCATCGGCAGCGTGGCCAGCTACTTCAAGCGCCACGGCTGGGTGGCCGGCGAAGGTGTGGTCAGCCGCGCCTGGGTGGACGGTGGGCGCGCCGACGAAGGCCTGACCACCGGCATCGAACCGGTAAAAACCGTTGGGGAGTTGCGCACGCTTGGCTGGTCGGTCCATGATTCGCTGCGCGATGATCTGCCGGTTACCGCCTTCCGTCTCGAGGGCGACAATGGCCCCGAATACTGGATGGGCCTGAAGAACTTCTACGCGATCACTCGCTACAACCGCAGCGTGATGTATGCCATGGCGGTGCATCAGCTATCGGAACAGCTGGTTCAAGCACGGGGCGTCAAGTAATGCGCGCAATCTTCTCTGGCAACACTTTCAAGCTGCTCACCTGCCTCGCCGTCGGCGTGGTGTTGGCCAGCTGTTCGTCCAACCGCCCGCCCAAGCAAAGCAGTGGCAACGTGGTGCGCACCCAGCCGGGCCTGGACATCAACCGGGCGCACAAGGACGGCGCGCCGTGGTGGGACGTGGATGTGAACAAGATCCCCGACGCCACGCCAACCGTGCACACCGGCAACTACAAGGCCAACCCGTACACGGTACTGGGCAAGACCTACTACCCGATGCAGGACTCGCGCAATTATCGCGCGGAGGGTACAGCGTCGTGGTACGGCACCAAGTTCCACGGCCAGAACACCGCCAACGGCGAGCTGTATGACCTGTACGGCATGAGCGCGGCGCACAAGACCCTGCCGCTGCCGGCCTACGTGCGGGTGACCAACCTGGCCAACGGCCGCAGCGTGATCCTGCGGGTGAACGACCGTGGCCCGTTCTATTCGGACCGCATCATCGACCTGTCCTACGCTGCGGCGAAAAAGCTTGGTTATGCCGAGATCGGTACCGCGCACGTGCGCGTCGAAGGCATCGACCCGCAGCAATGGTGGGCCCAGCGTGGCCAGACACCACCGATGGTGCTGAAAGAGCCGCAGGTAGCCCAGACCCAGGCAATCCCGGCCAGTACCGGGCGCGTCGAGCAATGGACCCCGCCGCCCCAGCAGCACGCGGCGCCGGTTGTGCCTGTGCAGGTGGCTGGCAACAACGTGCCGGCCGGCAATGGCGGCAGCTTCCTGCAGGTGGGCGCCTTCGCCAACCCGGACGCCGCCGAACTGCTGCGCTCCAAGCTCAGCAGCATGGTTAGCGCGCCAGTGTTCATCAGCTCGATCGTGCGTAACCAGCAGACCCTGCACCGCGTGCGCCTGGGACCGATCAACAGCCAGGGCGAGATCCAGCAAGCGCAGGACAGCATCCGCCTGGCGAACCTTGGGCAAGCCAAGCTGGTCACAGCTGACTGACCGCGTTGCCTTCTTCGCGGGCACGCCCGCTCCCACAGGGGCATGCGAAACCCTGTGGGAGCGGGCGCGCCCGCGAAGAAGGCAACACCAAACTGTCGGTTTTGTCATGAATTGCCGGGCACGGGCATGTACAATGTCGGCTTTTGCCCGCAGCGACATAAAGCCGCACTTTGCGAGCCTGGCCTACGGCCACAAAAACTAGACTGACTGGCGCTGGGCACATGATCTTGCCCAGGGAACATCAGACCATTAGCGATTTTCGAGAGACGGATGAACATCACCAACCTTGCCAAACGACTTTGCCTGCCCGTACTGCTGATGATCACGCCTGCCGCCTTCGCGGCTGAGCAGATGACGCCGGCGCCACCGCAACTGGCAGCCAAGTCCTACGTACTCATGGACGCGTCCAGCGGCAACGTGCTGGTCGAGAACAACGGTGACGAGCGCCTGCCGCCAGCCAGCCTGACCAAGCTGATGACGGCCTACATCGCCACCCTGGACATCCGCCGTGGCCAGATCGGTGAAAACGACCCGGTTACCGTCAGCGAAAACGCCTGGCGTACCGGTGGTTCGCGCATGTTCATCAAGGTGGGCAGCCAGGTGACCGTCAGCGACCTGCTGCACGGCATCATCATCCAGTCCGGCAACGACGCCTCGGTTGCCCTGGCCGAGCACATCGCCGGCAGCGAAGACGCCTTCGCCGACATGATGAACAAGACCGCTGCCGACCTGGGCATGGCCAACAGCCACTTCATGAACCCGACCGGTCTGCCGCACCCGGAGCACTACTCGTCGGCTCACGACATGGCTACCCTGGCCCGTGCGATCATCAACGTCGACCCGGCCCACTACGCCATCTACTCGCAGAAAGAGTTCTTCTGGAACAACATCAAGCAGCCAAACCGCAACCTGCTGCTGTGGCGTGACAAGACCGTCGATGGCCTGAAGACCGGCCACACCGACGAAGCCGGCTACTGCATGGTGGCTTCGGCCGTTCGCGATGGCCAGCGCCTGATCGCCGTGGTGTTCGGCACCAACAGCGAGCAGTCGCGTGCTGCCGAGACCCAGAAGCTGCTGACCTATGGTTTCCGCTTCTTCGAAACCCAGACCTTCTACCAGAAGGGCACCGAGCTGACCAAGTCGCCGGTCTGGAAAGGTGCGACTGGCGAAGTGAAGGCCGGCCTGGCCAACGACCTGACCCTGACCATGCCTAAAGGCCAATTGAAGCGCCTTCAGGCTTCGATGACCATGAACCCGCAGCTCACCGCGCCAATCGCCAAAGGTGACGTGATCGGCAAAGTGGAAGTCAAACTGGACGAGAAAGTGGTTCACAGCGCCGACCTGATCGCCCTCGATGGCGTCGAGGAAGGTGGTTTCTTCCGCCGTATGTGGGATAGCATCCGTCTATTCTTCTACGGGTTGTTCAACTGATACGTGACCTGCATGCCCCCGCGTATCCTGCGGGGGCATTGTTGTTGCCACGGCTTACGAGGCCGTTTCCGCCATGAGCGAACCAGACGTCAAGTCGCACAAGATCGAATTCCCCTGCGACGATTACCCGATCAAGGTCATCGGTGACACCGTTGTCGGCTTCAAGGACACGGTGATCGAGATCCTGAGCAAGCACGCCAAGGTCGACCTTTCCACCCTGGCCGAGCGCCAGAGCAAGGAAGGCAAGTACACCACCGTGCAATTGCACATCGTTGCCGAAAGCGAGAACCAGCTGCACGATATCAACAGCGCCCTGCGCGCTACCGGCATCGTGAAAATGGTGCTCTGATGTCCGCCTGCCTCGGTTTTCGCGAGCTTGGCCTGCAGCCCTATGAACCGGTGCTGGAGGCCATGCGTCGCTTCACCGAGCAGCGCAACCCGGACAGCCAGGATGAAGTCTGGCTGGTCGAGCACCCTGCGGTCTTCACCCAGGGCCAGGCCGGCAAGGCCGAGCACCTGCTGGTGCCGGGCGACATCCCGGTGGTGCAGACCGATCGCGGTGGCCAGGTGACCTACCATGGCCCCGGGCAGCTGGTGGCCTACCTGCTGCTGGATGTGCGGCGACTGGGCTTTGGCGTGCGTGAGCTGGTCAGCCGTATCGAGCAGACGCTCATCGACCTGCTCGCCAGTTACGATGTCCAGGCCGCGGCCAAGCCCGATGCCCCGGGCGTCTATGTCGACGGAGCGAAAATCGCCTCCCTCGGCCTGCGAATCCGCAACGGCCGTTCGTTCCACGGCCTTGCCCTGAACGTGGACATGGACCTTGCGCCATTCCGCCGAATCAACCCCTGCGGCTATGCGGGGCTGGCGATGACCCAGCTGCGCGACCTGGCAGGTCCGATCGAACTCGACGAGGTCAGGACAAGGCTGCGCGGACAGCTGGTCAAGCACCTCGACTACGCTGAGCAGACGACCCTCACGGGCGGAATCGACTGAATATGACAACTGTGCAAGAAGCCGTGCCGAACCTGACACCCTCCCAGGATGCCACCCCGCGCCCAGCGCCGAAGAAGGTGGAAGCCGGGGTCAAGCTGCGTGGTGCCGAAAAGGTGGCGCGCATCCCGGTGAAGATCATCCCTACCGAAGAGCTGCCGAAGAAGCCCGACTGGATTCGTGTGCGTATCCCGGTGTCGCCAGAGGTAGACCGCATCAAGCAACTGCTGCGCAAGCACAAGCTGCACAGCGTGTGTGAAGAGGCGTCCTGCCCGAACCTGGGCGAGTGCTTCTCCGGTGGTACCGCCACCTTCATGATCATGGGTGACATCTGCACCCGTCGTTGCCCGTTCTGCGACGTTGGCCACGGCCGGCCGAAACCGCTGGACCTCGATGAGCCGAAGAACCTGGCGGTTGCCATCGCCGACCTGCGCCTGAAGTACGTGGTAATCACCTCGGTGGACCGCGACGACCTGCGTGACGGTGGCGCCCAGCACTTTGCCGACTGCATCCGCGAAATCCGTGCGTTGTCGCCGGGCGTACAGCTGGAGACCCTGGTGCCGGACTACCGTGGGCGCATGGATATTGCCCTGGAGATCACCGCGCAAGAGCCGCCGGATGTGTTCAACCACAACCTCGAGACCGTACCGCGCCTGTACAAGGCCGCGCGCCCGGGTTCTGACTACGACTGGTCGCTGGACCTGCTGCAGAAGTTCAAGCAGCTGGTGCCGCACGTACCGACCAAGTCGGGCCTGATGCTCGGCCTGGGCGAGACCGACGAGGAAGTGATCGAAGTGATGCACCGCATGCGCGAACATGACATCGACATGCTCACCCTCGGCCAGTACCTGCAACCGTCGCGCAGCCACCTGCCGGTGCAGCGTTTCGTCCACCCGGACACCTTCGCCTGGTTCGCCGAGGAAGGTTACAAGATGGGCTTCAAGAACGTTGCCTCCGGCCCGCTGGTACGTTCTTCGTACCACGCTGACCAGCAGGCTCACGAAGCCAAGATCAAGCTCTGATCAAAGTTTGGGCCAAATGCCGATGCATGCCGGAAGGCGGCATCGGCATTTTTGTTGAGGGGGTTTCCTTGTGCTCGGGTTTGGCCCACACGAATAGAATCACGCCCTTCGACCTGCAAGGAGTTGCATGTGAATTGCCTTGAGCGTATCCAACCCTATCTGCCGATGGCGTTGCTACACGACGCCTGCTTTGGCATCGTTGCGCCCGCAGGCCCTGCCCGGCTGGATGCTGAGAAGACCACCCGATGGTTTGCCGAGCGCGGCTACCGGTGCCGGATCTACCCAGGGGCACACCAAGCCCAGGGCTACCTGGCGGGGCCGGACCAGCAGCGGTTGCAGGATTTGCATGATGCCTTTGCCGACCCGGCCATCGACGCCATTGTGTGCATGCGTGGGGGGTACGGCAGCATGCGCCTGCTCGACCAGCTCGATTTTGAACTGATCCGGCGCAACCCCAAGCCGCTGGTCGGTTACAGCGACATCACCGCGCTGCACACGGCGATCTACCGGCATACCGGGATGCTCACCTTCCATGGCGGGATGCTCAATGCCGACCTGCTGGGGGGCAAGTTGGCGCCAACCGAGGCTTCGTTGCTGGCGCAGCTGGGTGGGCATGTGCGGGCAGGGGAGCAGATCTTGCACCCTGCTGACTTCGCCTTGAGCAGCGTGCTGCATGGGGTGGCCAGCGGGCCGCTGCTGGGCGGCAACCTGTCGATGCTGGGCGCGACCCTGGGGACGATTGCCGAGCTGGATACGCAGGGCTGCATTCTGTTTATCGAGGACGTCAACGAGCCGCTTTACCGGGTGGACCGCTTGCTAACCCAGCTGCGCCTGGCGGGCAAGCTGGAGGGGGTGAAGGGTGTTCTGGTGGGGGATTTTGCCGGGATTACCACTGTGGCATTGACGCCGTTGCTGGAGGACATCTTCGCGCCGCTGGGTGTGCCGGTGCTGGCCGGGTGGCGCAGTGGCCATTGTGACCCGAATGTGTGCTTGCCGTTGGGGGCTCGGGTCAGGCTGGACAGTGATCGGCAGAGCTTGATGCTGGAGCAGGATCTTTTCCAGGCTTGAGATTGTCGGGGCTGCTTTGCAGCCCATCGCGACACAAGGCCGCTCCTACAGGAGACCGCGTTACCCCGATGGTTGGCGATCGCCTGTAGGAGCGGCCTTGTGTCGCGATGGGCCGCGCAGCGGCCCCAAGATTCTCACGGCTGACGCAGGCTCTCGAGTAGCTTGTGGGTCGGATACCCATCCGCCGGCCACCCCAGCCCCTGCTGGGCATTGCGGATCGCCTTGCGGGTATTGGCGCCAATGATGCCATCGGCATTGCCGGCTTCGTGCCCTTTGCTGTTCAACAGGTTCTGCAGCTCCATGCGCTCGCTGCGGCTGAGCGGCAGGTCTTCTTTAGGCCAGCTGCCGGCAATGAAGCCCCAGCCCGTGAAGCGGTCACCCAGCAGGCTTACCGCCAGCGCGTAGGACGACGAATTGTTGTACTTGAGAATGGCGCGGAAGTTGTCCAGCACCAGGAACGCCGGGCCACGCGCGCCCGCTGGCAGCAGCAGGGCGGCAGACAGCTGGTTGCTGCCCACCGGCAATTGGGTACCGGCAGGCAGTTTCACACCCATCGCCAGCCACTCGCTCACCGGCTTGCGCAGGGCGCCATCGGCCTGCCAGTAATCGAAGCCAGGCGGCACCTGTACTTCGAAGCCCCACGGCTGGCCACGTTTCCAGCCCGAGCTCTGCAAGTAGTGCGCGGTCGAGGCCAGGGCGTCTGCCGTGCTGTTCCAGATGTCACGGCGGCCATCGCCATCGAAGTCTACGGCATGGGTGTTGTAGGTGGTCGGGATGAACTGGGTCTGGCCCATGGCGCCGGCCCACGAGCCACGCATGGCCTCAGGCAGGATATCGCCATGCTGGATGATCTGCAGCGCGGCGATCAGCTGGTCTTGAGCGAACTGCGGGCGGCGGCCCTCATAGGCCAGGGTAGCCAACGAGCGGATCACCGACTTGTTGCCCTGGAACTGACCGAAATTGCTTTCCATGCCCCATACCGCGACCAGCACCTGGCGATCGACGCCATAGCTTTGCTCGATGCGGGTCAGCAGTTCGGCGTTCTGTTCCAGCAGCTTCTTGCCGTTGCGTACGCGCAAAGGCGACAGGGCGCCTTCGAGGTATTCCCATACCGGGCGGGTGAACTCCGGCTGGCTGCGATCGGCCTTGATCACGTCCATGTCGGGGGTGACGCCGAGGAAGGCGCGGTCGAAGGTGTCTTGCGAAATGCCGGCTTGCAGGGCTTGCTGGCGAAAGCCTGCTTGCCATTGCGCGAAGGTTTGCAGAGGCTGGATTTCAGTGCTGGTATCGGGCGTCGTGCCGGGCAGGGTCACCACCGGGGTGGGCTGGGCAGGGGCCAGCGGCAGGGCATCGGCGGCGGTGGGCTTTTCTGCGCAGGCCACTAGCAGGATGAAACTGGAGGCCGCGATCAGCTGACGGGTTTTCCAGCGGGGGAGAAGACTGAGGAGCATTCACAGATCCAGAATTGCAGGTCAGGTGACGACCATACCATGCCTGCGCTTTCGATGCTTTCATGCAGCCAAAAAGTAGGAAGCCTCCCAATCTCTCGATTGGAAGGCTTCGCGGCGGTAGCTGCCTTTGCCTTTGTCTGGCCGTTCCTGGCGGCAGCGGAACAGTGGTTGGGCGATGATCGACTTGGCCTTGTTGGGGATGTGCTTTTTCGGCTTTTTGCTCATGGCGGAGTTCCCGGGTTGGGTGGGTTTCGCGGCGCACTGTAGGGCTTGGGACAGGGTGGGGCCAATTGATTGTGTTTATGGTCGAGATCGTGGCGCTGAGGTTGAGGCGAGCGCCGGCCCTGTGGGAGCGGGTTTACCCGCGAAGCATGCGACGCGGTGCATGGCACCGGCTTTGCCGGTGTTCGCGGGTGAACCCGCTCCCACAGGGGGGGCAGTTATTCGGAAGGGAGGGTGAGACGCTGACCGGCCATCAGCAGCGACAAGCGCGCCAGGCCCGTCCATGGCGAGCCCTCGGCCTGCCCCTTGATCTGTGCATCGATACGCTGGGCATCCTGCAACAACTGCGCCCAGCGCTGCGCCGACAGGCGCTGCAGGGCCTTGCTGACCAATGGCCGGCGTTTGTCCCAGACCGGCGGGCGGGCCTGGCTGAAAGCCTTGTCCAGCGGTACGCCCTGGCTGAACTGCTGGGCCAGCCCCGCCAGCTGGCGCAGCTCTCGGGCCAGGGCCCAGAGAATCACCGGTGGCTCCACGCCTTCACCGCGCAAGCCTTCGAGCATGCGCAACGCATGCGCGGCTTCGCCGTTGAGAATGGCATCGACCAGGCCAAAGACATCGAAACGGGCGCTGTCGGCGACGGCGGCCTGCACGGTCTCGACAGTTATCTGGTTGCCTTCGGCGAGCAGCTTGAGCTTTTCGATTTCCTGCGCGGCCGCCAGCAGGTTACCTTCCACGCGCGCGGCAATCAGGTCGACGGCGTCACGCTGTGCCGACAGGCCGGCCTGCTGCAGGCGCTGATTGATCCACTGTGGCAGCTGGTGTACATCCACCGGCCAGATCTGGATGAACTGGCAGTGGGCACCTTCGATCAGCGCCTTGCCCCACTTGGTCTTCTGTGCGCTGCCGTCGAGCTTGGGCAGGCTGACCAGCAGCAGAGTATCTTCGGCGGGGTTGGCGCAGTATTCCATCAGCGCAGCAGCGCCCTTGTCACCGGGCTTGCCCGAGGGCAGGCGCAATTCCAGCAGGCGGCGCTGGGCGAACAGCGACAGGCTGGCGCCGGCCTGGAGCAGGGTGCCCCAGTCGAAGTTGGCGTCGGCACTGAATACCTGGCGTTCATCGAAGCCCTGCTGGCGCGCGGCGTTGCGGATGGCGTCGGCGGCTTCCTGGCACAGCAGCGGGTCGTCGCCGCTGACCACGTAGACCGGTGCCAGGGCGCCTTGCAGGTGCTTGTTGAGTTGGGCGGGGGCGAGCTTCATGGGAATCAGGCGGGGCACCCGAAGGTACCCCGCTCGGGCTTAGTTGCCCGGTACTTCCAGTGGCGACTGCTGAGGCGTCTCGGCCTGCTGGCGGCGAGCGGCGTCCAGTGCAGCGGCTTCGGCCTTGGCACGCTCGTCGGCCTGACGCTGCAGCTCGTCCAGCTGGGACGGGGTCAGCATCTGCAGGCGAACGACCATGGCGTTGACCAGGTCGCGACGCATTTCTTCGCGGGCGCGGTCGGCTTCCTGCTCGGAGCCGGTGATGTTCGAGCCGTCACGCAAGTAGATCTTGCGCACTTCCAGCTTGTCGCTCATCAGCTCCAGGTTGTTCAGGCCCTGGATGCTGTAGTTCAACACGGTGGTCAGCTCGTACTCGGCAGTACGGTTGCCGCTGTTGTAGGTCGCCGAGCGCTCGCGCTCCTGCTCGTTGGTCAGCACCAGGCGGTACGGTGCGCCAGCGTGCACGTTGACACCGCTACGCTCCAGTACTTCACGCAGCTGAACCACGGTCGGGCCGTAGGCGTTGCGTGCGCTGACGTCCATTTCTTTCACGCTCAGCTCGGTAGAGCCGGTGCCGCGCAGCTGGAAACCGCAGGCGCTGAGCATGACCGCCAGGCCAATTACCAGCAAATTGCGTTTGATCATGTTGTTGCTCCCTTGTGGGCCTGTTCGCCCGCCCGCAGTGGCTGCGGGCGGGCGTTGCCATCAGTTGGCGACGATGTTGACCAGCTTGCCCGGAACCACGATAACCTTGCGGATGGTCAGGCCATCGATGAAGCGCAGGACGTTCTCGTTGCTGCGCGCGGCGGCTTCGATTTCTTCGCGGCTGGCGGCGGCCGGCATTTCGACCTGGCCACGCAGCTTGCCGTTGACCTGCACCACCAGGGTGACGGTGTCCTGTACCAGGGCTGCCTCGTCGACGGCTGGCCAGCTGGCGTCGATGACGGCCTGCTGGTGGCCCAGCTGTTGCCACAGCTCGTGGGAGATGTGCGGGGTGATCGGTGCCAGCAGCAGGGTGACGGCCTCGAGGCCTTCCTGCAGCAGGGCGCGGTCCTGTTCAGTGGCCTGCGGGGCCTTTTCCAGCACGTTCATCACGGTCATCACCTGGGCGATTGCGGTGTTGAACTTGTGGAACTGGCCGACGTCGGTGCTGGCCTGCTTGATGGCTGCGTGGATGGCGCGGCGAATGACCTTTTGTTCGTCGTTCAGGCCGGCGATGTCCAGCTTGCCTGCCGGGCCTTGGGCCACGTGGGCCTGGGCCAGGCGCCAGACACGGCGCAGGAAGCGGCTGGCACCTTCGACGCCGGAGTCGGACCATTCCAGGCTCGCATCAGGTGGCGAGGCGAACATCATGAACAGGCGGCAGGTGTCGGCGCCGTACTGATCGATCATCGATTGCGGGTCGACGCCGTTGTTCTTCGACTTCGACATCTTCTCGGTGCCGCCGATTTCCACCGGCAGGCCGTCGGTCTTCAGGCGGGCGCCAATGATCTTGGCCTTGGCATCACGCTCGATCTCGACATCTGCCGGGTTGAACCAGTCCTTGCCGCCGTTGCTGGCCACACGGTAGTAGGTTTCGGCGACCACCATGCCCTGGGTCAGCAGGTTCTTGAACGGCTCGTTCGAGGTGACCAGGCCTTCGTCACGCATCAGCTTGTGGAAGAAGCGCGCGTACAGCAGGTGCAGGATGGCGTGCTCGATACCGCCGATGTACTGGTCGACCGGCAGCCAGTGGTTGGCCGCTTTCGGGTCGACCATGCCACCTTCGTAGTTCGGCGAGGCGTAGCGGGCGAAGTACCAGGACGACTCGACGAAGGTGTCCATGGTGTCGGTTTCGCGCTTGGCCGCGGCGCCGCATTTCGGGCAGCTGCATTCGTAGAATTCAGGCATGCGCGCCAGTGGCGAACCGGCACCGTCCGGCACCACGTTCTCCGGCAGGGTGACCGGCAGCTGGTCTTCCGGCACCGGTACGTCGCCGCAGGACGGGCAGTGGATGATCGGGATCGGGCAGCCCCAGTAGCGCTGGCGGCTGATACCCCAGTCGCGCAGGCGGAACTGGGTACGCGATTTGCCCAGCTCCTTGCGGATCAGGGCGGCTTCGATGGCGTCGAAGGCACCGGCGAAGTCCAGGCCATCGAACTCGCCGGAGTTGATCAGCTGGCCGTGCTCGCCATAGGCGGCCAGCCACTCGCTGCCGACTTCATCACCAGCGCTGGTGCGTACCACGGCCTTGACCGGCAGGTTGTACTTGTGGGCGAACTCGAAGTCGCGCTCGTCGTGGGCAGGCACGGCCATGACGGCGCCATCGCCGTAGTGCATCAGCACGTAGTTGGCGACCCATACCGGCAGCTTCTCGCCGGTCAGCGGGTGCTCGACCAGCAGGGAAGTGGCCATGCCCTTCTTCTCCTGGGTGGCCATGTCGGCTTCGGCAACGCTGCCGCTCTTGCACTCGTCGATGAACGCCTGCAGCGCCGGGTTGCCCTGGGCAGCCTGGGTGGCCAGTGGGTGTTCGGCGGCGACGGCGACGTAGGTGGCGCCCATCAGCGTGTCGGGACGGGTAGTGAAGACCTTGAGGGTGCCTTCGTGGCCGATGCTGGCCAGGTCGTAGGGGAACTGCACTTCCATGCCGCGCGACTTGCCGATCCAGTTGCGCTGCATGGTCTTGACCTGCTCAGGCCAGCCCGGCAGCTCGTCGAGGCTTTCCAGCAACTCGTCGGCGTAGTCGGTGATGCGGAAGTAGTACATCGGGATTTCGCGCTTCTCGATCAGCGCGCCCGAACGCCAGCCACGGCCATCGATGACCTGCTCGTTGGCCAGTACGGTCTGGTCCGCCGGGTCCCAGTTCACGGTACCGTTCTTGCGGTAGATGATGCCTTTCTCGAACAGGCGGGTGAACAGCCACTGCTCCCAGCGGTAGTAGTCGGGCTTGCAGGTGGTGACTTCACGTGCCCAGTCGATGGCCAGGCCCAGGCTCTTGAGCTGGGTCTTCATGTAGTCGATGTTTTCGTACGTCCACTTAGCCGGGGCGACGTTGTTCTTCATCGCCGCGTTTTCCGCGGGCATGCCGAAAGCGTCCCAGCCCATCGGCTGCAGGACGTTCTTGCCCAGCATGCGCTGGTAGCGGGCAATCACGTCACCGATGGTGTAGTTGCGCACGTGGCCCATGTGTAGCTTGCCGCTCGGGTACGGGAACATCGACAGGCAGTAGTAGGTGTCCTTGCCTGGCTGTTCGGTAACAGCGAACGATTGTTGCTCGTCCCAGAACTTCTGGGCGGCGGCTTCGATATCACGGGGCGTGTATTGTTCGTGCATGGCTACTTTTTGCTGAGAGGGAAGAGACCTTGTTCCAGGCAGCGGAACCTCGCTGCGTCCGGCACTCCGGTGTCGTTTAGAGTGAACGCCGTAGCATACAGCAGCGCCGCGCATCGTGGGAAACCTTCGTTGCGAATGCCCGCTGGTCGCGGCACACGGCTGCTTTTTGCAACGACGCTAAGCTCAGGTGTGGGGGGAGATATTCTTATCTTCAATGAGGTGAACGGATGGGAGAGACGCAGCTACCCGCAATCAGACCGGAGCTATACGAACGCCTGATCGACCGGCTTGGCCTGGCACTGGAAGTGGCCAGGACCTCGGTGCGATTGCGCGACGAGATGCCAGCCGAGCTGGAGTTGCGTGGCCTGAGCCACGCAGAGTTCGAAGTGATCAAGGCCTACCTGGATTCCCTCCCGGAGCGCCACAATGCCTGTGTCGGCAGTTACCCACAAGCGGAGCCGACATCGGCCAAGATCATCTGGCTCAAGGACAAGAAACGCCCCGCCAGCACGGCGAGATCCAGGACGCTGCCACATCGCTAGCCGTTCAGGACGCCAGGCGCAGGCTATCGCGCGCCGGTTCTTCAATATCATCACAGCTCAGGATCGACGCCGGCCATCCTCTTGTTGACCGGCGTCGATCCACTTAGGCTGCACGCCTGCCAAGGAGGTGTAGCCGATGCCGATCCGATTCTTCATCAAACAATGGCTGATGCCGCCGGGCGTGCTTTTTCTGCTGCTGCTTCTGGCGTGGTGGTTGCGCGCCCGGCGGCCGCGGCTGGCGGCGCTGTGTTTTGCCGCAGGGCTGGGCGGCATGTGGTTGATGAGCCTGCCGCTGGTGGTGCAGGAAACCGCTCGTGTGCTGGAGACGGAAGCGCCGCTGGCGGTAAGCGATTGGGCCGGGCTGGCCAGCCGTGCAGATGCCATCGTGGTGCTGGGTGCGGGGCGAGAGCGCGGTGACCCAGCCTGGGGCGGTAGCGACCAGCCCACAGCCACAGCGCTGGAGCGCATGCGCTTTGCCGCGCGGCTGGCCAAGGCTTCGGGCTTGCCGGTGCTGACCAGTGGCGGGTTGCACTACGGCACGCCGCCGAGCGAGGCGCGCTTGATGGCTGATCGCCTGCGTGAAGATTTCGGCGTCGAGGTGAAATGGCGGGAGGAGGGCAGCCGCACGACCTGGGAGAATGCCCAGCTGACGGCCAAGGTGCTGCAGCCGTTGGGAATTCGCCGGGTGGTCGTGGTGACCCAGGCGTGGCACATGCAGCGCTCGCGCTGGAGTTTCGAGCAGGCTGGGTTCGAGGTGGTGCCGGCGCCGGTCGGGTTCCTCGGGCGTGATCATGCGCGGCCGTTCGGCGGGTTGCTGCCGGAGAGCCGGGCGATGTGGCAGAGCGGGCAGTTGCTCAATGAAGTGGCGGGGTTGGTGGGGTATCGGCTGTTTTACTGAGCCTTCTACTGCCTGTACCGGACTCTTCGCGGGTGAACCCGCTCCCACAGGATTACCACACGCTACGAGATCGGTGGAGAACCTGTGGGAGCGGGTTTACCCGCGAAGAGGCCGGTGCAGGCTACATCATCAGACAGTCTTGGCAATGCGCCCGGCCAGCAACGCCCAACCCAGCAGCAATGCACAGACAATCGCCAGTGGCCACGACCGCCATTGCAGGTACGGCGTCAGTTGCTGCATCGGCACCACTTCGCCATACAGTACCGCCTGCTGGAACTGTGGTACCTGCGTGGTAATGCGGCCAAACGGGTCGATCAGCGCGGTCACCCCGTTGTTGGTGGCGCGGATCATCCAGCGCCCGGCTTCCAGCGCCCGCATCTGTGCCATCTGCAGGTGCTGCAACGGGCCGATCGAGGTGCCGAACCAGGTGTCGTTGCTGATGGTCAGCAGCAGGTCGCTGCGGGCCGCCAGGCCAGCAGCGAATTCGGGGTAGACCACTTCGTAGCAGATGTAAGGCGCAATCTGGTAGCCCTTGGCCTGCAACAGCGGCTGGTCTTCCGGGCCGCGGGCGAAGTCCGACATGGGCAGGTTGAAGAACTCGATGGCGCCACGCAGCATATCCTGCAGCGGAACGTACTCGCCAAACGGCACCAGCTTCTGCTTGAGGTAGGTGCCATCGCCTTCACCGGTGACGGTGATGCCGTTGTAGTAGCGGCGCTGGTGGTGCACCACTTCCCGCACCGGCACGCCGGTGATCAGCGCCGAATGCCGCTCGGCGGCGAACCGGCCCATCACATCGATATAGCCCTGGGCCTGGTCCTTGAGCACCGGAACCGCGGTTTCCGGCCACACCAGCAGGTCTACCGGCCTGGAGCTGAAGCTCAGGTCACGGTACAGCGCCAGTTGTGCGTCGATGTGCGCCGGGTCCCATTTCAGGTCCTGCTCTACGTTGCCCTGGATGGCCGCCACTTTCAACGGGTCGCCCGCCGGCTTGGTCCAGGCATGGCCCTTGAGCACCAGGCCCAGCACCCAAGGGGCCAGCAACAGCAGGCAGCCCACCGCCAGGAACGAGGGGCGGGCTTGCAGGCGGTGCAGGTTGCACAGCAGCGCAGCGGTCAGGGCCAGGGCAAAGGAAATCAGCCACACGCCGCCCAGCGGTGCCAGGCCGGCCAGCGGGCCGTCCAGTTGGCTGTAGCCGGCGTAGAGCCAGGGGAAACCGGTCAGGAACCAGCCACGGAAGGCCTCTTGCAGCAGCCACAGAGCGGCAAAGCACAAGGCGTCGGCCAGTGGTGCTTCGGTCCGCCGCAACCAGCGTGCCCACAGCCAGGTGGGCAGGGCGAAGAACCAGGCCAGGGCGGCGAAGAACGCCAGCAGCAGCAGGATCGCCAGCAGCGGGGAGGCGCCGCCGTAGGTGTTCATGCTGACGTAGATCCACCAGGTGCCGGCACCGTACAGGCCGAAGCCGAACCACCAGCCACGCCACATGGCCTGGCGCGGGCTGAGCTCGCGCAGGCCGAGGTAGAGCAGGGCGATGGACAACACGGCCAATGGCCAGATGTCGAACGGCGCCAGGGCCAGGAGGGTGGAGGCACCGGCCGCCAGGGCCAGCAGGTTACCGGGCCAGCCGGGGCGGGTGATCCAACGCATGTTTGTCCTTAACGGGTGATCGGTGTCAGGCGCAGCAAGTGTATCCGCCGGCTGTCGGCATTGAGAATACGGAACTTGTAAGGGCCGATCTCGGTGGTTTCGTTGCGCTTGGGCAGGTGACCGAAGGCGCTCATCACCAGGCCGCCGACCGTGTCGAACTCGTCATCGGAGAATTCGCTGTCGAAGAACTCGTTGAAGTTCTCGATCGGGGTCAGCGCCTTGACCAGGAAGTCACCGCTGGGCAGCGGCTTGATGTAGCTGTCTTCCTCGACGTCGTGCTCGTCCTCGATGTCGCCGACGATCTGCTCCAGCACGTCCTCGATGGTGACCAGGCCGGCCACGCCGCCGTACTCGTCGATGACGACGGCCATGTGGTTATGGTTGGCGCGAAATTCGCGCAGCAGCACGTTCAGGCGTTTGGACTCGGGCACGAAAGTGGCCGGGCGCAGCAGGTCCTTGATGTTGAAGCTGTCGCCGTTCTCTTTGAGGATGAGTGGCAGCAGGTCTTTGGCGAGCAGGATACCGAGCACATCGTCGTGGCTTTCGCCGATCACTGGGTAGCGCGAGTGCGCGGCGTCGATCACCGCCGGCAGGAACTCCCGGGGCGACTGGCTGGCCTTGATGCTGATCATCTGTGAACGCGGCACCATGATGTCGCGAACCTGCAGGTCGGCCACCTGGATGGCGCCTTCGACGATGGTCAGCGCTTCGCTGTCCAGCAGTTTGTTCTGATGGGCTTCGCGCAGCAATTCAAGGAGTTGCTGGCGGTTTTTCGGCTCATGGGCAAAAGCCTGGGTCAGTTTACCCAGCCAGGACTTCTGCCCGTTGCTCGATCGATCTTCGCTCATGGCGGTTCTCGTGATCCTTCGTGTATCAGTGTGTGAGGGTGTCGGTTTCATCGTCGGCGTACGGGTCGGGATGACCCAGTTCTGCCAGCAATTCCCGTTCCAGGCTTTCCATTTCCTCGGCTTCCTCATCCTCGATGTGGTCGTAGCCGAGCAGGTGCAGGCAACCGTGGATGACCAGGTGTGCCCAGTGCGCTTCCAGCGACTTGCCCTGTTCGGCGGCTTCGCGCTCGACCACCGGCACGCAGATCACCAGGTCGCCCAGCAGCGGGATATCGAGCAGGTCGTCGGGGACGTCGGCCGGGAACGACAGCACATTGGTCGCGTAGTCCTTGTGCCGGTAGGTGTGGTTCAGCTCGCGGCCCTCGGCCTCGTCGACCAGGCGAATGGTCATTTCCGAATCGGCGCTGCGCTGGCGCAGGGCCAGTTCGCACCAGCGGCGAAAGGCGGTGTCATCCGGGGCGGCAGCATCCGTGGCCCGTTGAATATCGAGTTCAAGCATCTTTGCCGGGCGCCTCGGGCTTGGCCTGGCGGGCATCGAAGCGGTCGTAGGCCTCGACTATGCGCTGCACCAGTGGGTGACGAACCACATCTTTGGGTTGGAAGTGGGTGAAACTGATCCCCGGAACGTCCTTCAGCACCTCGATGACATGCGCCAGGCCCGACTTGGTGCCACGGGGCAGGTCGACCTGGGTGATGTCGCCGGTGATGACCGCGGTGGAGCCGAAGCCGATACGGGTAAGGAACATCTTCATCTGTTCCAGCGTGGTGTTCTGGCTCTCGTCGAGGATGATGAAGCTGTTGTTCAGGGTACGGCCACGCATGTAGGCCAGCGGGGCGATCTCGATCACCTGGCGTTCGATCAGCTTGGCCACGTGTTCGAAGCCCAGCATTTCGTACAGGGCGTCGTACAGCGGGCGCAGGTACGGGTCGATCTTCTGGGCCAGGTCGCCGGGCAGGAAGCCGAGCTTTTCGCCCGCTTCGACCGCCGGGCGCACCAGCAGGATACGGCGCACCTGTTCGCGCTCCAGCGCGTCCACGGCGCAGGCCACGGCCAGGTAGGTCTTGCCGGTACCGGCCGGGCCGATGCCGAAGTTGATATCGTTGGCCAGGATTTCCTTGACGTAGCGCTGTTGGTTGACCCCGCGCGGGCGAATGTTGCCCTTGCGCGTGCGCAGCGACACGCTGACCTCGTTGACGGCCGGGTTGTCGATGTTCTCGACGGTCGATTCCTGCAGGTACAGGTGCACGGTTTCCGGGGACAGATCGCTGGCCTTGGTCTCGCGGTAGAGACGGCGCAGCAACTGCTCGGCAGCGGAGGTGGTCTTGGGTTCGCCGATCAGCTCGAACTGATTGCCGCGGTTGCGGATCTCGATGGCCAGGCGCTGTTCGATCAGGCGCAGGTGCTCGTCGAACTGGCCGCACAAGTTGGCGAAACGGTGGGCCTCGAAGGGTTCGAGGATGAAACGATGGGGTTCTATGGGTGCGTTCAAGGTCGTTTTTAGCCGCTCGACGGCAATGGATGTGAGCTCAAGAATAACCCTTGAATGGCAGTGGCGAAAGCACTGAAACGATCAAGGGTATGTGTGGCCTGTTCTGGCCCCTTCGCGGGTAAACCCGCTCCCACAGGGATTGCACGGTTCCTGCGGGCTGCGCAGAACCTGTGGGAGCGAGTTCACCCGCGAAGAGGCCGGCACTGCTATGATGCCGGCCTTTTCTTACGCATGTGTTATCCCCCGAACATGAGCAAACCCGAACCTGCCATCTATAAAGTGATCTTCCTCAACCAGGGGCAGGTCTTCGAGATGTATGCCAAGCAGATCTACCAGAGCGACCTATGGGGGTTCCTGGAGATCGAGGAGTTCGTGTTCGGCGAGCGCTCGCAGCTGGTAGTGGACCCAAGCGAGGAGAAGCTCAAGAGCCAGTTCGAGGGGGTGATCCGCAGTTTCGTGCCGATGCACTCTATCGTGCGCATCGACGAGGTGGAACGCCTGGGCACGGCGAAGATCAGCGAAGCCAAGGGCGGCGGCAACGTGATGCCGTTCCCCATGCCGATGCCGGAAAAGTGACCACTCAGGGCAGTGGCGAGAACGGTGTGCGCCCTTCGGCGCTCTGCAGCTCCAGCAGGTACTTGCGGAAAATCTGGCCGAGCACCTGGGTGGCATGCTCCAGCTCGTCGCGGGGCATCTGCTCGGTCACTTCGTCGGCCATGTCCAGCGCATCCTCGGCGCCGTTGACCGCGGCCATCTTCAGCAGGATGTAGGCCTGCACATTGTTGGCCTTGACCCCTTCGCCACGGAAGAACATGGCGCCCAGGCGATACTGGGCCTCGGCATGGCCTTGCAGCGAGGCCTTTTCGAACCAGTTAAGGGCTTTGCCCAGATTTTTCGGCGTTTGCGTGTAGTAGTACTCGCCCAGTTCGAATTGCGCCTGGGCATCCCCCGTGGTAGCCGTCTGCTCACAAGCCTTGAGGGCGTTTGCCAGGTCTTCGGGCTGGACATTCAAGGTGCAGCGGCCCGTTGCCGGAATCAGCAACGAGTTACCGCCCTCTGCCAGGGCCAGCAGGGGCTGAAGAAGCAACAGGCAGCCCAGGGTCAGGGCGCGGCCGGTGCGGTTCATGGGGATCGACTTACCTCTGCAAAGCTGCGGCCAATGTCTCTGGTGGCACATTATGGGATAAGCAGCGCCAACCTTACAAAGTTTTACTCGATTTTCTGCTTGGTTGGGGAAGTCAGCTGATTGTGCATGGGTATTTGTTGCCTGTGCCGGCCTCTTCGCGGGCGTGCCCGCTCCCACAGGGATCGCACCATCTTCAAGGTTGGTGCAGAACCTGTGGGAGCGGGCGAGCCCGCGAAAGGGCCGGTATGGGCTGACAATTACTTCAGGGCTGCAAAGGCCTTTTCAGCCGCATCCAGGGTGATCTGCAGCTCTTTTTCGCCATGGGCGATAGAGGTGAAGCCAGCCTCGAACGCGCTAGGCGCCAGGTACACGCCACCATCGAGCATCAGGTGGAAGAAGCGCTTGAAGCGCTCGGCGTCGCTGGCCATCACGTCTTCGAAGGTGACGATGTCGTCGGCACCGCTGAAGTACAGGCCGAACATGGCACCGGCCTGGGTGGTGACGAACGGCACGCCAGCGGCATCGGCGCGCTGTTGCAAGCCGTCGAGCATACGGCTGGTGTAGTCGGTCAGCTCGGCGTGGAAGCCCGGGCGGCTGATCAGCTTCAGGGTGGTCAGGCCGGCGGCCATGGCCAGCGGGTTACCCGACAGGGTGCCCGCCTGGTACACCGGGCCGAGCGGGGCGATGCAGCCCATGATTTCACGCTTGCCGCCGAAGCAACCGACCGGCATGCCGCCGCCGACGATCTTGCCGAAGGTCGACAGGTCCGGGTTGATGCCGTAGTGGCCCTGGGCGCCGCCGAGCGAAACGCGGAAACCGGTCATCACTTCGTCGAAGATCAACACCACGCCGTGCTTGTCGCACTGCTCGCGCAGGCCTTCGAGGAAGCCTGGCGCCGGTGGTACGCAGTTCATGTTGCCGGCTACCGGCTCGACAATGATGCAGGCTACGGACTGGCCGACTTCGGCAAGGGTTTTCTCGACGGCGGCGATGTCGTTGAACGGCAGGGTCAGGGTGTGCTTGGCGAAGTCCGCCGGCACGCCTGCCGAGCTCGGTACGCCCTGGGTCAGCAGGCCGGAGCCGGCTTTTACCAGCAGGCTGTCGGAGTGGCCGTGGTAGCAGCCTTCGAACTTGATGATGGCGTCACGGCCGGTGTAGCCACGGGCCAGGCGGATGGCGCTCATGGTGGCTTCGGTGCCCGAGCTGACCATGCGTACCATCTCCATGGACGGCACCAACGAGCAGACCAGATCGGCCATCTCGGTTTCCATGGCGGTCGGGGCACCATAGGACAGGCCGTGCTCCAGCTGCCTGCGTACCGAGTCCAGTACCTGCGGGTGGCCGTGGCCGAGGATCATCGGGCCCCAGGAGCCGACGTAGTCGACGTAGCGCTTGTCATCCTCGTCAACGACGTAGGCGCCTTCGGCATGCTTGAAGAACAGCGGCGTGCCGCCAACGCTCTTGAAAGCGCGGACCGGCGAGTTGACGCCACCGGGGATGTGCTTCTGGGCTTGGGCGAACAGGGCTTCGGAACGGGACATGGGGGTTCTCTCGAATCAGGATGCGAACAAGGCGTTGAAGGCGCGGGCGCGGCGGGTGACTTCCTGCGCGCTGTCGGCACCGAACAGGCCGTGGATCACCGCCAGCAGGTCGGCGCCATGGGCGACCAGCGGGGCGGCGTTGTCGAGGGTAATGCCGCCGATCACCGCGATCGGCAGTTTCACCTGGGCGCGGGCCTGCTCCAGCAGTTCGATGTTGGCAGCGGGTGCCCCCGGCTTGGTGACGGAATTGTAGAAGCGGCCAAAGGCCACGTAGCTGGCGCCTTCGCTGGCAGCCTGGACGGCCAGTTCGAGGCTGGCGTGGCAGGTGGAACCGATGATTGCCTGGCGGCCGAGCAGGGCGCGGGCCGGGGTCAGCGGGCCGTCGGTCTGGCCCAGATGCACGCCGACGCCAAGGCGCGCGGCCAGTTCGGCGTCGTCGTTGATGAGCAGCTGGGTGCCATAGCGCTCGCAAAGCTTCAGCAGCCCTTCGGCTTCACGCAGGCGCCGCGCCGCGTCGTCACTTTTGTCGCGGTACTGCAGCAGGCACACGCCGCCTTCCAGTGCCGCCTCGACATGGGACAGGAAACGGCCAGCGAGCAGCTGGCTGTCGGTGATGGCGTACAGACCGCGTAGCTTCATTGGAGGCCTCGTGTCAGGAACAGAAATCCAGCGGCAGGCGGCGCGGCACGAACTGGCCCTTGCCCAGCTGTTCGGCGTCACGCAGGGTGCGCCAGGTGTAGTCCAGGGCACTGCGGACGGCGCTTTCCAGCTGCTCGCCGAGGGCCAGACGGCCGGCCAGGGCGCTGGCCAGGGTGCAGCCCGAGCCGTGGTAGCTGCCCGGCAGTCGCTGGCAGGTCCAGGTGTGGCGCTGGCCGTCGCGGCTGTACAGGCGGTTGTGAATTTCGTCTTCGTCGCCGTGACCACCGGTAATCAGCAGGTGTCTACAGAACGGCAACAGTTTCTCGGCACACTCGTCGGCGGTGCCTTCGGGCAGTTCGGCAAGGATGCGGGCTTCGGGCAGGTTCGGCGTGGCGATGATTGCCAGCGGCAGCAGGCGTTCGCGCAGGGCATAGCCCACTTCGTCCTTGCCCAGTCGGCCACCACCACCGGCACGCAGCACCGGGTCGCAGACCAGCGGCAGATGCGGGTGGGCGGCCAGCAGTTCGGCGACGGTGTCGACCATCTCGATCGAACCGAGCATGCCCAGCTTGACGGCGGCCACCGTAGAGTCGGCCAGCACGGCGTTGGCCTGGGCCAGCACCCACTCGCGGTCGAGCACGCGGAAGTCGGAAACGTTGACGGTATCCTGCACGGTCAGGGCGGTCACTGCGGGTGCGGCGTGACAGCCTTGGGCGATCAGGGCTTCGATATCTGCCTGCAGGCCGGCGCCGCCACTGGGGTCGTGGCCGGAGAGACAGAGGACAACGGGGCGGGAGCTGTAGGTATTCATGGTCGGCGAGCTTACCACCAATCCCGTTTGGGCGGATCGTCCTACAAACGAGTTTTGTTGATCAATAGGTCAGGTTTCTGTCGGATTTCTTTCTGTAAGCGCCGATTTAGAGCCTTTTCTTTGTGTTTGGATGTGGTCGATTGCCAGGTTGCGAAGCTATGCTAGAGTGCTCGGATAACTCTACAAACGGGTTCTGCCGGATCGTGTCGTCTCAAACGGATGGGAGGCAACCGCGACTCGACTGGACAGGCCATGCTGGGGCTGTATGCGCTATTTGCTGATTGTGCTTCTGGGCTTGCTGCCCATGCTGGCCGGGGCAGTCGATTTCGACGACGCTACCCGGCATCTTCCGCTGGGCAAGGCCATGCAGGTTTATGAAGACCTCGAAGGCAGTGCCAGCATCGCCCAGGTCAGTGCCCCAGGGTTTGCCAAGTATTTTCGCCCCCATCACGAAGACGTGCTGAACGCCGGCTACTCCACCGCTGTGTTCTGGCTCAAGGTCGAACTGCGCCCTGTCGCCGCACCCGGCGCCGCCCCACGGCAATGGCTGCTGGAGTTGGCCTACCCGCCGCTGGACCACCTCGAGCTGTACCTGCCCGACAGCAGTGGCA